>Ga0180434_10002549_pt1 | contig 24118 bp, 25 predicted proteins | sample SS_ome_7_FD_132453 | JGI IMG/M metagenome (GOLD analysis project Ga0180434, IMG submission 132453) | Hypersaline lake sediment archaeal communities from the Salton Sea, California, USA - SS_1_D_2 metaG | ecosystem: Environmental > Aquatic > Non-marine Saline and Alkaline > Hypersaline >... | reverse complement strand
ATATAGGCAAGCCGATCTCACGGCATCTGCTTTGTTACAGGGTACTCGCGGTGAAGGACCACAGCTTCGCACCCTGTGCCTCGCATCTGCAGCAACCTCGGCTTGTGAATAATCCAGGTTAATAGAAACGCATCAAAAAGAAAATGGTTTCATTTGTTTTTTATAGAAGAGTGTTTCTTTCTTATTTTATTTCCCTTATTTGTAACTCAAATTGAGTTGAAATTCCGGCGGCTCGAGCATATGCCGTTTGACCGAGCATTGATTGACTGACTTCACGACTGCTTTTTCATATTTTTTAGGAAAATCCAGGGGAAGTTGGATCTCCATGTTTAGTCTTTTGATCATCTTTTTGTCCTTATCTATCTCTTTGGTCATGATTAGACCCAGGTCCTCAGTGGATATATTCCTGTTTTGACAAAAAGAAAGAAGATAGATCCCTGCACAAGTGGCAATGGAAGCAAGGAAAAGGTCAAAAGGAGCAGGCGATGAGCCCTCTCCTCCCTGATAGACAGGCTGGTCTGTTTTAATAGTGAAGCCTTTCATCTCCGCGTCCACTCTCTTCCCTCCGGGAAACTTCAATCTGATCTCTTTACTCATGTGTATCTCCTTAATCAATGTAAGGTAATAGTATAAATAATTTCTTTTTTTTATCAAATTAGAGGTAAAAAAGTTCAGTAAAGAGAAGCTTATTAGATCGGCTGCTGCTCATCCGGTGGATTCGCTGCGGTATGCGTCGGCACAAAGCTGTTCGGTTCAAAAATCGTCAAATCGGGTAAATCGGGGTCGCCCATCAGATGTTGTTTATAATCTGTCATTTAAGCTCATCAATTAGCTTCTTATGGGGCTTAGAGCTGCATTTTAGGGGTCGGTTTCATCAAGTAAATAGAAATTTGGGGATTTAAAAAAGAGATTTAAGTACTAATATTCGCCATTCATATTAACTTAAAGTATTAAAAAGAAATAAGATAGCGCGGTGCGACCTTTTTTTTACTTTTTTTAAAAACCCTCGATTAAGGCCGTATTTCCAGGAAGATAAAGGATTATCTCGTTTGTTTAGAGTTGTTTCCCCAGGTCTGAACCTATTTAATTTAATTGACCCTATTTACATAATCCGCATTAATCTATTTACATACTCACTACCTCGACGACTTTCCCTATTTTTGTTGTCCCCATTTTTTCAATGAGTGGATGGATCAGCTGCCTTTGACACCCTCGGCGATGAGGTCACCGATTTCCTTGTCAATATTGCGCCAGTATTCGAAGGCACGCTGCAGCACAGGCTCAGTGACACCTTTCTTCAGGTGTCCAACCACATTAGACACCAGCCTGTCTCGGGCTGCATCATCCAAGACTTTGCGCACCATAGTGCCGGCTTGGCCCCAGTCGTCGTCATCCTTGCGCTTGGTGTAAGCGGCACGGATAAAATCGCCGCTAGCCTTCCAAGTCGCCACTTCGGGATAGCGTTCACTGTCGGCCTTGGGGCCGGCCTTTGAATTGGGGGCGTATACGGGATCGGATACGTTTATAACCCGCATGACCCCGTCCTTGCTGTAGCTGTGTACCTGTGCTTTTGGCCGGTTGACAGGGATTTGCTTATAGTTGACTCCCAGGCGGGCGCGGTGGGCGTCGGCATAGGAGAAGAGACGTCCCAGCAGCATCTTGTCCGGACTGGGTCCTGTTCCGGGCACAAAGCTGTTCGGTTCAAAGGCTGCCTGCTCGATTTCGGTATGAAAGTCTGTGGGGTTGCGGGTCAGTGTTAGCCGGCCGACTTCATGCATCGGGTAGTCTCCGTGCGGCCAGACCTTGGTCAAATCAAAGGGATTGAAGCGGTAGGTCTCGGCCTCTTCATAAGGCATGATCTGCATCATAAGCGTCCAGCTGGGATAGTCGCCCTGCTTGATGGATTCGAAAAGATCGCGGCGGTGATAGTCAGCATCCTCCCCGGCGATCCGGTCAGCCTCTTCCTGAGTGAAGAATTCAATGCCCTGGTCGGTTTTGAAATGGTATTTCACCCAAAAACGCTCGCCGTCAGCGTTGATCCACATGTAGGTATGGCTTGAGTAGCCGTTCATGTGCCGCCAGGTCTTGGGGATTCCGCGATCGCCCATAAGCCAGGTGACCTGGTGGGCTGACTCGGGTGAGAGGGTCCAGAAATCCCACTGCATGTCGTGGTCCCGAAGGCCGGAGTCTGCTCGGCGCTTCTGAGATCGGATGAAGTGCTGGAATTTCATGGGGTCACGTATAAAGAAGACTGGTGTGTTGTTCCCCACCATATCGTAGTTGCCCTCGGTAGTGTAGAACTTCAGCGCGAAGCCGCGCGGGTCGCGCCAGGTATCCGGACTGCCGCGCTCTCCGGCGACTGTCGAGAATCGGATTAACGTGTCCGTCTTAGTGCCCGGTTGGAATACCGCAGCCTTGGTGTAGGCACTGACATCTTTGGTTACTTCAAAATGTCCAAAAGCTCCGGAACCCTTGGCATGGGGCTGGCGTTCCGGAATCCGCTCCCGGTTAAAATTGGCCATCTGCTCTATAAGATAATGGTCCTGAAGCAGAATAGGACCGTCAGGTCCCACGGTGAGCGAGTATTCGTCACTCGATACGGGAATTCCCGCATCATTGGTGGTGGGTTTGCGGTCATTTTTTTTCATAGTCATCCCTCCTTCAAAGATCGTAATTTTTATCTAGAAGACAGGAAATCCGTTTTTCCATAGGTGTTGATTTTAAATCAATCCCCTCGAATTTCTGCCTTCTAGGCAACTTGAACACATATCATACATATAAAAAACAATTTAAGTCAACAGAGAATGAAAATCCTTTCTGGTTTGATCACTTTTTATTGGCTCTTTTGACTTTAAGCTATCAATCCATCAAATCAGCCACAGCCAATCCCATTCATTCCATAAGAAACGAGTGATTCAAAAATAGGTGAATAGGTATTGTGTTCCTGTTTTTTATATTTTGATGATAGTGAGCAGGAGATACATGGAGGTGGCACTTACCAGAGGAACGCTGAAATTATCATCTAACCCCAAGGGAAGCATCTCGATAAGGGTCGCAACAAGAGCCCCCAATAAAAAGATATGGAACGGAAAAGAAATAAAGTGAAGAAATAGGTAGCCCCCGATCAGACAGGCGTTGAAATGAGCCAGACTCCCTTCATAGGATTTTTCAAATATCTTATGACGCCCAAAAAAGACACCGAAAAACTTACTGAAAAAATCTCCCAGGATGAGAAAGATCATGGCTAATACAGCGATTTCCTTTTCAAAAACAAGCACGTTGAGGAAGCAGGCAAAAAGGAATAAGGTGATAGAGGAAAACTTCTTGTATTCTTTACTTTTGTAAAAGGTTTTTACTTTGTTAAAAAAGAATGCGTTTATTTTTCGATATATCAAACGGCAAATGTCCAAAAAGAAAAATAAAAGGGTTACAATTCCGATTAATGTCAAAGCCGCGGATTTGGTGGTGCTGAGATAATAAATTACCAGCAGAATGGCTAAAGGTCTTAAATAAAGACGCCAGTTGATTTCTTGTTTGGCATTTTTTCTCAATAAAGGAAATAGATTTTCCTGGAAGATATTTAGTATATTGACAAATAGAATGTAAAGAATAACCGTGGAAATATATAAATTGTATTCTCCGGCAGAAGAGAGAGTGAAGATCATCACTGATAATACAGGGAGAATCACCATTCCCACCAGCTCCCCCCTTTGGGTAATGATGCTGAAGGATAGGGTGCAGAAAGAGAGAAATAATAATGATTCCCAGGGCATCCATCCGTTCAGGTATAACATCGAAAGGTAGTAGGCTAAAAGAGCCGTGGCTGTAGCCACGCCCTGTCCTCCTCTGAAATGGAGATAAACGGGAAACACATGACCTATAACAGCCATCATCCCGACTATAAAAATAAGAACAGGGGAGGCTCCTAGAGAAGAGGCAAATAGCATAGGAAAAAGTCCTTTTGAGAAATCGAAAAGAGCAGTAAATACAGCAGGCCAGGGACCTATGATATGGAACGCATTGACAGTCCCGGCATTTCCTGTGCCGTGTTCACGGATATCCACCCCTTTCAAGACTTTTCCCAAGATATAAGAGGGAGATATAGATCCGATGAAATAGCTTCCTGCGAGGATAAGGACAGAACTGAGGTTATCCATCTTGAATGATTTTAATCTATCAGGATTACCAGGAAAAATCAATTGAATAAGAGCCAGGGACGGTTCTCCGAAACAGGGGACGGTTCTGTTTTAAATAAGGGATATTGATTAACCAGGATTATTCACAAGTCGAGGTGGCTTTAGACCAAGAAAAGAAAAAGAAAAAGAGGAGAACCGTCCCTGTTTTCATTTCTTGACAATCATTTGCAGCTGTGAGATTTATAAAGAGACAGAGGAGGGTAATATGAAAGAGTCTATAGGGGAAAAGAAGAAAAACCATCCAAAATTCCCAAAGAAAATTCCTGTAAATCGATTCATTATTGTTGTTTTGTCCTTAATCTTATTTTTAAGTTTCATCATGCCCACCTGCAAACAAAGAAAGCAAGAAACTGAAGATAAGGAAGTTATAGAGAGGAAAGTGGAAAACAAAGAATCAGTCAAAAAGGATAAAGAATTAGAAATTTCAACTGTTCCCCGCGACGGGGGGTTTCTCAGGGATTTAAAGCAGCCCATTAATGTGTATTTTTCTGAAAGGATCGAGCCTCAGGATTTTTCTTTTTCCATCTCTCCGGATCCCGGGGAGTGGCAGGTATCCTGGATAAGAAGAGGGACAACTGCGGTCCTTAAACACTCAAATCCTTTCCAAAAAGGAATGACTTATAAGCTTAAACTGATTGTGAGATCATTTGATAAAAAAAAGACAGTCAAATTCACTGTTTTTGGTCCTTCCTCCCTCGAACTTATTGAAAAAGATGAGAATAAGGGCATCCTTGACCTTGATACAGCCATGACATACCGGCTGCATCGTCTGTTTGAGCCCAGCAAATTGCCGGAGAAATATCAGAGCTTAACCCCGGTTAAATGCGGCACTTCTGTATGGAAAACATTCAACAGAGTCAAAAATGAATTAAAGCCTGAAACTCTTTCCCGTTTGCGTCCTTATCTGGTTCGGCCCAATCATCCTGACAGTGTGTTTAACCAAAGATATCCGGAAATCAGCCAGGATGAATTTCTTGGACCAGGTTTGTCTTCAGGACTGCTGTATGCACAAACCAGAAAGCCCAAGCGCCCCCAAAAGATGTTTGAGAAAATAGATTGTTCAGATAAAATCAGGATCTGGCACAGGAGAGGCGGGGAGCCAAAGGCTCAAAGAGCGTGCTACTGGATCAATAACAAAAATATGTATAACAAATTTCTCCAGATTATGGGCAAAGAACCCCTGTCAGATAGCAGAGAGTGTTCATCCTGCCGCTCCATCCAAGACAAGGAAAAAAGAGAACAATGTATGGAAGAGATGTGCGGTGGGGACGGGAAACTGGACATCTACCTGGTCCCTCCTTTAGAACCTGGTCTTGATCGAGATGATGGATGGTGCCGGGCTATAGGCAGTGGAGACACTTGTGCTGACTTTATCCTGATCAATCAAAGACTTCAAGAAAGCCCTAAAAATTACTTTGCTGCTGCTTTGGCTCATGAGATCTTTCATGCTTTCCAGGATGCTCATGATGCCTGGGAAAGTGACTGGTGGGCAGAATCCACGGCAGTGTGGGCAGAGGATTATATCGGAGAAGAGTGGAATACAGAACAAGACTATATTCCTGATGCGTTCCTAAGCAGCCAGAATAGGCTAGAGACATTAACCTATGAAGGAGGAGCCCATCCTTACGGCATTTACATATTTCCGTTTTATCTCAGCCATGAAACCGGAGATAAGATCATCGGAGACATTTGGAATGCTTGTGCCGGCTCCACAGCCCTGGATGCGGTTAAAAGCAAAGTGAAAGAATTTGACAAAGAGTTTAAGAAGTTTGCCTACACCAATTCAGATATCGGACCGACCAAAGGAATGTATGTCGATTTCCCAAACGCACTGAAACTCTATGAACACCATAATGAGAAAGAACATCATATTAATTCTTCCAGTACTCCTTCTCCGCTGGAGATCGATGTGAATTTGCCCCCGCTTTCTGCAAAATACTACCGGATATACAATGAATGCGACCCGGATATCACACCCCATATACTCTTTGATTTGAAAATCCTTAACCAGCAGGAAAAGATCACGGTTCAAGCTATCATTGATCCTGACGGGGATAAAATAGAAGAAGACTGGTCAGAACAAGAGGAAAGGGAATTTTGCATCAATAAAGACGAGGAAAAATTTGACAGCATCGCCTTGGTCATTGCTTCATCAGAAGAGAAAAGTGTGCTGTTTTCTCAGTTAAAAATAGAAATTGATGCCAAAGAATGTGTGGAAGCAGATGCTGAAATGGAGCTAACCACTCGATGGTCTCATTCTTACCTGCATAAAGATGATGACAAAAACTACAGTAAGGACTCATATCATTGGTCTGCGCACACCAATATCCAATATCGTCTGGATTGGGTTCATGTGGATGAAGATGAAGTGAGCGAACATTATGATGTTCTTTCTTATGAAGTCTTGAGTGTCAACGGACAAAGCCAATTGGAATCCATGTCCAGCGACATAAACAGTGAGACCTTTTGTCAGGGAAACGGAGTGGTGGTGGACTGGGAAATCGATAAGGATCCAAGAGGGATGGTCATTATTTATGATAAAAAGAGCGGCTCTGTCAAACAGGTAGAACTGCCTGTTGTAACCATCTTGATGGATGGTGAATTTAAAGGAACCTGCGCCACCACTTACTTTAGGAATCCTCCAGAAACCAAAACAGAGGAAATGTATGACTCTCCGCTACCTGGGATGGGGATGCTGACCGGAGCATTTCCTGAAATTCAGAAGGCAAATGGAGATATTCGCTCCAGTACCATATCCGGAGGTGGGACCCATCTGTTTTCTCACCCCAAGGGTCAAGATAAAATGACGATCCAATACACCATATCCATAAAGCGCAAATCTCAAGAATAGATAGAGGGATGAATGCGATTCTTTATTCTTGAACATCCACTCCAATGCCAATAATTTTATGGGGAGGTGAGGATTCAAGGTCCAAAGAAATCTGAAAAATCCTGCCAGTGGATTTGGATTTCACTTTGAGTCTCACCGAATATTCTCCGGTTTTCATGGCACCGACAAGTTCGAATTTTCCTATCTCTTCCTGCATTCTCTGGAATTGTCTGAGGTGTCCTTCCATGGAGAATTCTTCCAGGAATTCAGGAGCTAAGTTTTCTTTAATGAATGTTTTGGTTTTTTGCAAATCCTGACTAACTAGAGCGCTCAATAGAGCGGTGGAGCGATTTCCTGTGACAGATTCAGGGAGACCCCAGGTTTCATTCGAGGTTTCATTTGTCCCTGATTCTATGTCCATGGATTCTGGTTTTTGGGGAAGAGTGTAGTCATAGCCGAAAACGATGCGAGCCAGTGCTTCGCTCACTTTCCAGGCCCGGTATGAGCTGGTGTTGGCCAGAGCAATGATCACCACATCCTCATCCACATACCGGAGAAAGTCAGCGGAGAAATAAGGATTACCGCCGTTATGAGCGATAAGTTGGGTGTTCCTTGGGGTGATGAAAAGAGCCCATCCATACCCGTAAAAAGAATCCGCGTTTTCGCCTTCCCGGACATGAGGGTGATAAAAAAGTTCTTTCTCTTTTTCTCCCAGCACCGAGTCCCCTTCCAGGGCTTTGTGCCATTGAAATATATCTTTGACAGTGGAGAGAATGCCCCCATTTCCCCTGAGATGCCATCCGGGTCCGTCTTCAAGCCAGGGATGGTCCAGGAGGGTTCCCCAGTCTTTGTTTCCTCGGTAGCCGTGAGCTATATTGTCCTTATCCCACTCAGGAATCAGATAACCTGTATGGTTCATACCCGCGGGATCGAAAAGATTTTGGTGAAGAAATTCTTCATACGATTTTCCAGAAACCAGCTCAATGATGATTCCACATAAGCTGTATCCCACATTGGAGTATTCATACAGAGTGCCGGGCTCTCGTTTGAGCGGGGTCTGCATGGCCAGCTGGACAAAATTTTCCCTGGTAATGGGATCAAAGTCAGGACCGATCGCTCCTGGAAATCCTGCTGTGTGGGTGAGGAGATGATGAAGGGTGATATCCTTTTTATCTTCAGGAACATTATTGAAATATTTGGTAATGGGGTCTTTGACATTGAGTTTCCCCATCATCTGAAGCTTTAGAATCCCGGCTCCTGTAAACTGCTTGGTGATAGAGCCGATGGTAGAGACTGTTTCTGCAGAAAAGGAAATCTCTTTTTCTTTATCAGCCATTCCATAGCCTTTAGCCAGAAGAAATTTATTATCTTTGGCTACAAGAACAGAGCCTGAAAATCCGGCTTTTTGGGCGTGAGTCATGTATTTTTCAAGTTTGAATGTCAATTCATTGGTTTTAGTGCAGCTGAAAGCCATCAAAAACCAAATCAAAATAAAAGAAAGCATTGCTCTCAGTTTCATGGGACATCTCCTTTTTGAAAAGGATTTAAATCAGGAACAGTTCTCCTTCTTAATCTGTTAGATCAGAACCCGCTCATGAGTATAAATGTTCTATAAAAAAAGAAAACCGGTCCTATTTTAAACCATTTGTTTATTTTTTTAAACTGATGGGATTCAGATTTAGTTGCCAGTTTTGTAAGATCGGTTTATTTTTTATTGACTTGAATCTTGGGCTGTATATATTATTTTCGTGTAAAAACTCAATCTAGGGGAATGAGATGAAAATTGGGGAAAATGGATGGATTTTGTTTGTTGGGATATTATTTGTGGTGGTTTCAGCCTGGCCTGAGGCCCCACAATTTGTTGATATCTATCGAATGTTTGTAAAAAATGAACTGCCCACAAATCAGGAGATCAAAGAATCTTTTTTCAACTTACAAACCACCCCGCTTCAACGCAAAGAACTGGCCTTTAGCCTGCTGATCCCCAAAAATTGGAGGGACATTCCTTTAAAAGTTTCACCTGAGGTCCTTGAGCATGACACAGAAAATATAGTGCCGGTTGCTCTTCAGCTTGCTCCTGAAAAAGAAAAGGGGAACGCCCGGAAAGATGCCCAGAATCTCCCCATCGGTAAATGGAGCATGGATATCTCATTGGCTGCACGCACTATGTCCAATTTTGCCCATGCTGTGGTAAAAGAGAACTTCAGCCGCTTTTATGCGGATTTGACTCCTCTGTTTCAGGTCCAAACCACACCTCAGAAACTGCTGCAGAGTTTTGCCACCCGGACCGATTTGAGTTTGTGGGTCTTCATTGTTTCCGGTTTGGCAGTTCTGGTGGTTTCTCTACTTACGGTAAGTTTACAGCCCATCAAAGTAGCCACAGCCAATCCGGTCAATTCGACCCGGTATGAGTGACGGAGCCTTCGAGAATCCCTTTTCATTATTTTTTCAAATGATCACTAGCTAAATCCAACTATTTATAGCTTTTATTAATTTTAGTTTGTTTTTGTTTATGTTTTGTGTTATTTTTTTATTGATATGTCTAAAACAACATTTGCTGTTAAAGTTAATGACAAAACCGCAAATAAGGTAAAAAAATTCTGTAAAGAACGGGGAATCAAGTACGGCTTTTTTGTAGAAAAAGCCCTTGAAGAGCGGCTTGAAAGAGAGGAACTTAAAGAGGATTTGGTGGATTTAAAAACTCTACGCTCTTTAGAAAAAGAAGCCATTTCTATCCAAGATTATCTCAAAAAAAGGCGTGTATAAAATACTCCTTCTTCCTCCGGCTCAGAAAGACCTGGATAAACTGAGAGGAAAAACATTCGATATGTGTGTAAGGAAGATCACTTCTCTGCAAGAAAACCCAAGGCCTCATGGATGTCTTAAGCTCACAGCAGAACAAGGATATCGTATCCGTTCAGGGAACTATCGAATTATATACAGAATCGATGATAAAAAAAAGGAAGTCTTTATTTACCGGATTAAACACAGAAAAGAAGCTTATTAGAGCCGCCAGAGCCAATCCGGCCGATTCGCTCCGGTATGAGTCGAATTTTTTCTGTTTAGGAAACTGATTCATCATCTGTGTTTTTGATATTTTTCTTGAGCAATTGGAGGCTTTGCTCACGGGCATGGAGGATTTGCGGAATCTCAACTCCCTTCATTTCTTTCCGGTTCAAAATAGGATCTTTCAGGGCTTTTCGGTACAACAGATATTCTGCTTTTTCTGAAATATTCGGCTCGACCTGCTGGGTATAAAGGAACTCTTCGATGGATCGGTTTTTACCGTTGTTGTTGCCTTCGCTCAGGTCAACTCGATATTCATCATAAACCAGAAAACAGTGGATCATGGGCACATAGGGAAGATGGTATTTTTTCAGAATTTCATCAGCGCCGGTCACGATCTCTTCGATCATAGCATATATGCCCACATATTTTTCTATGGACAGATTCAGCTCCTTAGCTAGAGTGGCAATGACAGCATGTTTGGTGGTACAGGTTCCCTTGTTTTCTTTAAAAAGAATCATCAGGTCATCTCTATTGGTGTTGTATCCGTAGGGAAGTTCTTGGACATATTTGCAGGCTTGGATGAAACTTTTGATTCCAAGGCTTAAAAATTTAGCTGAGATGATGCCCGCGTGGGAAAGGGATTTATTTGGGAAGACGGTGAATTTTTCCATGGGGTTTTTCTATCATAAATGAAAATTCTTAGTCAACTTGAAATCATAAAAATTGGGAATTTAAATTTCTTGTCAATCTTTTTGATAGAGGAGATGTATATATTATTAAGTCGTACGATAATATAGTATTGATTGTGGGATTTATGACTTTGTTGCTCGCGTGCATCAATTTCATTAACCTGGAAACAGCCGGGTCCATGAGCCGGGCTAAGGACGTGGGCATCAAAAAAGTATTTGGGGCCAATGACCTAGTCCTTTCAATCCTTGATGTAAAGAGTATTCTCTATTCTCATCTATTCACAGTAGACTCTGACTTTTTCTTTTCCTTCGATGTCGATTTCCAGGTCATCCAAGGTTCTTATCAGCTCTTCCACATCTTGTTTGGACATGTTTTTAAAATTCAAGTCAAGTCCTTTTTCAGTCAGCACTTCATCCACCTTATCTTGAGCTTCCTTGGGCATGAAAGCCGCCCACTTGAGGCCGGCTCTGATGAGATTCAGAGGGACCCGGATGTTGACTCGGTCTCCTCCTTTTTGTTTGGGTTCCACCACCACTCTGAGATATTTGAGGATTTTTCTTCCTGAGGTATCTTTGAATCCTTTGGATTCTTGTTCTTCTTTAGAGACAGCATCCATGAGCTTTTCTGCCTCTTCTACGGAAATTTTTCCTTCTGACAGCATTTCTAAAATCTTCTTTCGTTCTTCGTTCATTTTGATTCTCCTTTATACGATTTTGATATATACGGTTTTATCTTGTTCCTTGGTATCCACATTCACCCTCAGACCAGAGAGGGAGAAGATCAAGGCGTATATCATGAAATAGGAATACAAAATGGTCTTGCTAGTGCCAAAGGGATAGGCAAGAATAGCAGCCACCAGAACCAGAGGAAGAACTGCAATGAGCAGGGCAAACACGATGATCCATACCAGAAACAGAGGCAAGGGGATGTTCACTGTCCTTTTCCCTTTTTCCTTCACTTTGACCTTCATCCACACAGGTATCATTTTTTTCCTCCTAATTTTTCTAAAGCTTCTTCCACAGAGATTACGCCCTTATAAAGCTGGTCCAAAATTTCATTTTTTTCTGTGGGGGGATTCACTTCCACAAACTCCAGCTGTTTGGAAATCTTGTTGAGCCGGTTTTTCACTGATGGATAGCTGATCCCAAACAGCTTCTCCATGTCCCGGATATTTCCATGAGTCTTTAAAAAGGCAATGATAAAGATCTGATCATCATTGCTCAGTCTGGAAAGGGGGGGAAGTTCGAATTCGCCTTCCACTGTGATGTCTTTTTGTTTGAGTCTGATTTTTTCTATGATGAAATCCTGGTTGTCTGTGAACTTGATGAGTTCGAACCATTCTTGAGCCATGGTGATCTCCTTTAAATTTTTGATTTACAAGGGAATAATAATTAAATTAATTAATAATGTCAAGTGATAAATTAAATAAATTTAATTTGAATGGGGAATTAAATCAAATAAATTAATAATTGTTTGTCCTGAATAATAGAATATTCAATTTTTAGGATGGTTCAGAATGAGGAAAGCTGTTTATGGGGATTGATTAAGGTTGAAAATATTAAAAGAATTTAAAGACCGGCCCTTGATTTGCTTACAGACCTTTTCTCCCAATTTAGAATAATGATTGTCTTCATAAAGTTCAAGGATTCTAAAACCGGTTTCACTCAGATTTTCTACATAGAAAAGGATAAGTTCGTGTTTCCTTTTTTCATCGGTTACGGTTACAAATCGAGAAGTGATCCATTCATCTTCCAATTCAAATCCCTTATTCTTAAGGTAATGATAGGTTAAAGCGGCTTCTCCCTGTGGTTTCTGCTTGATCGCTTCTTTATTACTGAATGCAAACATGTTATGTTTGCATTTTATGCCGTCTATTTGAAGAGCTTGACTGAAGCTGTAATTGTATATTTGGTTTGAATTGGGAAGGATATTTTCGAATTGTGCTATGAACAGACGGTAAACTTTTTTATCAGGAGATGCGTTCACAAAAATATAACGCTGGCCTTCAGCAATGTCCTTGATCTTAAAATTGATCTTCCCAAGGTAAGTGAATGACATGTCAAGTTCAATCAATAAATGAGGCAAGGTGTTTGAATACAAAATATTTTTTTCAGCGAACCGGATAATGTCTTTTGAAAAAAGATGAGAGCAGAGGATAATTATTAGTAAGAATAGGGATATTTTTTTCAAACGTTTAAACCAGGTATGTATGGTTTGCATTTTTTATTTTTTGGGAATGGAGACTGGCTGTTTCTCATCATCTAGAGCCACATAGGTGATCTCAGCTTCTGTAACCCGGATATTTTTTTCGGATCCATCATAGCGGTCAGCCTTGACCTCCACTTTCACCTTAATAGAGGTATTTCCAATAGAAAGGGTTTGGGTGTAAAAGGAAACCACATCCCCGACAAAAACAGGATTGGTGAAAACCACCTTATCCATAGCCACGGTCACATAATTCAGGGCTGCGGTTTTGCGTGCTTCCAGGGCGCCAGCAATATCGATTTGAGAAAGGATCACACCGCCGAAAACAGTTCCGTAGCGGTTGGTGTCTTTGGGCATGGGCATGGACCGAAGCGTAGGTTCCTTTCTTTTCATGAAGCTTGAGTTACTCTGATGAGATTTTGTTTATCTTCCTCTTCTTTCACTGTTATTATGATATAAAGGAAAAAATAAGTAAACAGATATGTCATTTATAAAGCAAACTATTTTTGCAGGTTGAGAATTTTTAGAATTTGATGTAAAAAAATAGGGAAATGGGAAGCTTAATAAAAAGGTTGGAACTGCATACAGAAAGGAACCATAGTCTACAGCAATAAACATTAAGCAACTCCCTTGACTGCAAGCAGCTTAAATTTAATAAAAATTCAAGCAATTTGTGGTCAATATGGTAGCAGTTGAGAAATATATGGATAGAACAATGACATTCGATTAAAGAGGAATCATGAGTTCTTATATTTTCATGAAGATTCTGGAATCTGCGCCCCAGCGCTATGACAGAGGCATCCAGATCCTTACCTTAGGGAAATGGGACAGAGCTTATGACCGGTTGGTGTCTTGCCTTCAGAAAGGGCAGAAAGCCCTGGATATAGGATGCGGAACCGGAGCCTTTGCTCTCAAGGCAGCTCAAAAAGGAGCCCAGGTAAAAGGAATAGACATCAATCCACAGATGCTCAAGCTGGCCCGAGAAAAGGCCAAGGCAAAGGATCTGGAGTCCCTGACCCAATTTGAGGAAAAAGGAGTTTCAGAACTGGATGAAGAGGAAACAGCCGCCTATGATGCGGTCTTCAGCGGACTCTGCTTTTCGGAATTGAGTCAGGATGAAATCCATTATACTCTGGGACAAATAAAAAGAATATTAAAGAAAAAAGGTCTTTTGCTCGTTGCAGATGAAGTGCGGCCTCCCCATTTATTCCATGACATCCTTCACTGGATGATAAAAATTCCTCTTTTGTTGGTCACTTATCTTATAACCCAGACCTCAACCAGGGCAGTAAAAAATTTACCCCAAAGAATTGAGAGAGCCGGTTTTTTGATCGAAAGAAAAAGAGTTAGTAAACTCCAAGATTTTATGGAATTGACCGCAAGAAAGGCAGGAAAAAACACCGAATGAAAGGGATCAAATACATCCTGGCCAATGTGACAGAAACTCTGCTTCGACTCTTTCCCATTCCTTGTAAGACCAGATTGATGAAGATCGGAAATCCGGATCAGGATTCTCCCGTGTTTTTGACCTGTAATTATCATCTGACCGTGGAACGGGTGAAAAGCGCGCTCAAAGGAACGGACTGTTATCTGCTTATAGCAAACAGCCAGGGGATCAATGTGTGGTGTGGTTCGACCGGAGGACATTTGAACAATCACAGTGTGATCTCTGTTTTAAAAACAAGCGGCATTAAAGACCGGGTGAATCACCGGAATATCATAGCTCCCCAATTGGCTGCTTCTGGAATAGAGCAGAGTGTAATCCAGAAAAAAACCGGATGGAAAATCATATGGGGTCCGGTTTATGCCAGGCATATCCTGGATTTTATAAATAATGGATGTGAAAAGACACCGGAAATGAGAAAGGTGGAATTTCCTCTTTCCCAGAGAGTTGAAATGGCTGTGATGTGGGCATTTCCCTTATCTGTGTTAGCCATCCTGTTTTCTGCTTTTCTGTGGCCTCAGATAAATCTTTCTCTCAACCTATTCATATGGGGGATTTCATTTTCTGTTTTTTTGTTTTTCCCTCTTTATTCTTCATGGCTTCTAGGAGGAAAGTGCGAGTTTTTCAAAGCATTTTTGTTTCTGTGGGGATTTTTTTTGGTGGGATTAGGAGTATACAGTGGATTAAACCATTCATTTGAATGGAGATTCTGGCTCCATTGGGGTCTTGTGTCTGGGGTGGTTATTGTACTTTTGAGCATGGATTTGGCTGGAAGCACGCCAATGTATAAAAGCAGCCTGCATAAAGATCGTTCGTTTGATGTGGTTCTGGACAAACAAAAATGCCGGGGGGCTGGTTTTTGTCAGGAAGTTTGCCCCAGGAATTGTTTTGAGGTTTACCCAAAAACACACTCAGCCAAAATGCCTCGCGCCTCTCAATGTGTTCGATGCGGAGCCTGCATTATTCAGTGCCCTTTTGACGCGCTCTATTTTAAGAATCCCCAAGGAGATGTGATCACACCTGATACTGTTCGGAAATTTAAGCTGAATCTCATGGGCAAACGTACTTTAAAAAAGATGGACAAAGATATATGAAAATATATTATCCTGGATTATTCACGAATCATAAGCATAGGTATGGTTTAAATTTTTACTTGTTCATCCGGTTAAAGGGAATTTTGTAAGAGCAAAGATCTTCATTTATTCCTAGAAAATGATTCATTGACAGAAAGAGTTTCTTGCAAGTAATCTCTCTAATGGTAAAATAATAAAAAAAGAATTAACTTTGTTATTGATGAGAATTATCCGAAAAACCACTGAGGTTGTTATTGTTTTATTGTTTGTCGTCCTGGTGGTTGTTGTTTTTTATCAGGTGGTGGCCCGGTATATTTTTAACGATCCTCCATCCTGGACAGAAGAGTTGGCCCGGTACTTCCAGGTTTGGATCATCCTTCTCACATCTTCGATTTGCATACGCAAAGGCACTCATTTGGCAGTAGATTATTTCGATCACAAGATAAATAGGAAGGCAAAAGGAATAATAAATATCATCATGAGCGCGCTTATCACTTTGTATATTCTTGTCATTCTTATTTTTGGATGGAAATTGATGATTGCGGGGCAGTATCAGCTTTCTCCAGCCTTACAGATTAAAATGTCGTTTGTGTATATGGTTTTCCCTATAAGTGGAGTTTTGATGCTGCTGGAAGCGCTTATAAAAACTTCCAGTCTTATTAAAGAGAGAATCCATAATCTGTCGGAGAACTAGCCAAGTGATTGTTTTATTTTTATCCATTTTAGGATTCCTTTTATTGGGGATGCCCATTGCCTTTGCTTTGGGAATTGGTTCTTGTTTCTCTCTCTTATCTGACAAGACCTTGCCCATGGTTTTGGTTCCTCAACGAATGTTCACTGCTTTGGATTCATGGCCTATTATGGCGATCCCCCTGTTTATGCTGGCCGGCAAATTGATGGACAAGGGAGGACTTTCTAAAAGGATCGTTGATTTTTCCAGCGCATGCTTTGGTTTTATCAGAGGAAGTCTGGGGATGGTGTCGGTTCTTGCTTCCATGATTTTTGCAGGTATTTCAGGATCATCTACAGCAGATACAGCAGCAGTTGGTTCTATTATGATGCCTGCCATGAGGAGAAAAAGGTATGACATGGATTTTGCTACTGCATTGATCGCAGCTGCAGGTGCCATTGGCCCGATTATTCCCCCCAGTATTTTGATGATCCTGATGGGTTATGTCACGGATACATCTGTGGCGAGTTTATTTTTAGGGGGAATTGTTCCAGGTGTGCTGATTGGCATAGGCTTGATGGGAGTTTCCTTCATTCATGCAAAAAAAGAAGGAAATGCCTATATTTCATCTTCGAAATTCCGTTTCCAGGAAGTTTTGAGGACCGGAAAGCAAGCAATTCCTGGACTCGGTCTGCCCTTCATTATCGTGTTTGGCATCCTCGGGGGTATTTTTACCGCCACCGAAGCTGCTGTAGTGGCTGTGGTTTATGGATTGATGGTGGGAATGTTTGTTTACAGGGAAATAAAAATAAAGCATCTTCCGAAAATTTTTCTAAAATCAGCGGAAACATCTTGTGTGATCATGTTTATCGCTTCTACCGCTTTTCTTTTTGCTTGGTTGATAACCGTCAAACAGCTGCCGGTGCATCTTGGTGATTTTCTAAAGGCCAACATCGGAAGCCGGATCATGTTTTTGGTGCTGCTGAATATTGTTCTCCTGATCATTGGGATGTTCATGGAAAGTTTTTCCGCCATTATCGTTTTTATGCCTATCCTTTTTCCGATCGCTCAAAGTTATCATGTAGACCCTGTTCATTTTGGAATCATTGCCACTGTTAATCTTGCTATCGGTTATATAACACCTCCCTATGGAGCCACTCTTTTTGTGTCATGCGGGATTTCTGGGAGAAAGATAAGAAATGTTACTCCCAAAATAATCCCCATCATTGCGGCCATGATCATCATTCTGTTGGTGGTGACCTACTTTCCAGAAACCTTTATGTGGATACCCAAATTGGCAGTCAAATGAAATATATCAAGTTTATAAGTACAACATTTATCGTCAGTATGTTTCTTCTTGGGATGGCTTGTAAGCGAAATGGAGAGAGGATCTATATTATCAAAGCCAGCCTTAGTCAGAATCCCCAAGAACCTCAAGTGAGGGCAGTGGAGTTGTTCAAACGGATCACAGAAGAAAAGTCCAAAGGCAAGATGCAAGTCGAGATCTACCCAAATAACCAGTTGGGGAACCAGCGTGATGTGGTGGAAGGGATCCAACTGGGAACTATTCAGATGAGTAATTGTGCCAGTGTTGTGGCTGGTTTTGTTCGTGAATTGAGCGTTTTCGAACTGCCGTTTCTTTTTGAGAATCGACAGCATTTTTACGCGGTTTTAGACTCAGATATCGGAGAAAGCCTGAGACCGGCGTTTGAGAAGCGAGGATTCCATCTTTTGGGTTTTTTCGATGCAGGGGTGAGACATGTCATGACTGTAGAGAAGCCAGTGTATTCTATTGAAGACCTCGCTGGCTTGAAGATCAGGACCATGGAGAATCCCATTCATCTGGCTGCTTTCAAAGCCTTTGGAGCCAATCCTTTGCCTATGGCTTATGGTGAATTGTACTCTGCGCTAGAACAGGGTGTGATCGATGGAGCTGAGGCAGCCAACACCAATTATTTTTCAAAAAAATTCTATGAGCCTGCCCCATACTGGGCTCAGGTGGGATGGATCCATCTTATTGAAACCGTGATCATGAGTCGGTACTTCTATGAGAGACTTCCGGTTGAGTACAAAGAAATTATTGATGAAGCAGCGCATATGATGATTCAAAAGGAACGGAAATGGTACAAGGAAAGTGAAGACAAGGTCCTTCAAAAGTTGATTGGAGAGGGTGTAAAGATCACAACTCCTGAACGGAAACCATTTATGGAGGCTTCAAAAAATGTCTATAAGGAATGGGCGCAAAAAGTAGGTGGGATGGATCTGATAGAGAGAATCATTCACTTTGATTATGCCAAGAATAAAGAAAATATAGAAAAGAGAGGGAGGGAATAATGGAGTATCGCCTTTTGGGTCGAACCGGAGTGAAAGTGTCTTCTCTTTGTCTGGGGACTGCGAATTTTGCGGATCCCACACCAGAGGAGGAATGCATTCAAATTGTCAATAAGGCTGTTGAGGCCGGGATAAATTTGATAGATACAGGTGATTCTTATGCGGATGGAGAATGTGAACGTATTATTGGCAAGGCCTTATCCAAGAGCCAAATTCGGCAAAAAGTAGTGCTTGCTACAAAAGTCCACTATCCTATGGGCCCCGGTCCTAATGATCAAGGGAATTCACGATTCCATGTGATGAAAGCTTGCGAAGATTCGCTCCGGCGGTTGAAAACAGACTATATTGATATTTATCAAATCCACCGCCCTTCACCGGAGGTGGCAGCAGAAGAAACATTAAGGGCTTTGAATGACCTGGTTCGCCAGGGAAAGGTTCTTTATACGGGTTGTTCTACTCATCCAGCTTGGCAGGTGATGGAGGCTTTAATGGTGAGTGAAAAATACGGATATGTGAAGTATATTCTTGAACAGCCGCCCTTTAATCTGCTGGATAGGCGAATAGAGAACGAACTTGTCCCTTTGTGCAAGTCTTATGGTTTGGGAATTATAGCCTGGGCACCTATGGCCATGGGCATCTTGACGGGACGATATTCTTCTGCTAAGGACTATCCTGCCGACTCAAGGGCTGCTCTCAGGGGAGGCGTTTATGCGGAACGAGTGACTGAAAAAGGAATCGCAGTGGCAGAGCGTTTTCTCCAATTAGCAAAAAAAGCAGAAATTTCTCCGGCTCAACTTTCCATATTATGGGTCAAAGAACAGGAGGGAATTACAGCTCCTTTGATTGGACCCCGAAATGTCAAGCAGTTGGAAGAGATTCTCCCTGTTGCTGAGATGCAGCTTGATGAAGAAATTAGAAAATCTTGTGATGGGTTGGTGCCGCCTGGAAGTGCTGTGGCAAATTTTTTCAATTCAGCTGATTGGATGAAGATGAAAATTTTATAAAAGGATGTGAGCTATGAGAAAACCTCTGAATTATTTGATTTTATGTGGGGCATTTTTGAGTATTTTATCCATTTTTGCCTTCCCTCAAAAGAAAAAGGATCTCAGTGAGATTTATAATAAAATTGAAGAAAATAAAAATCAGCATATCACTTTCCTCCAGCAGCTTATCCAAGCTCAACAGGAAGGAGAAGAAAGGGTCCAGGCACTGGTAGCTAAAAAACTTAAAAACATAGGATGTAAGGTAGAAACTCTAAAAATCAAACCCGCTGCTCTTAAATTCAGACACCAGTTTGCAGCTGAGAAAATGATTCCTGACAAAAAAAGGATAAGTGTTGTGGGAACATACCCAGGTTCTGGTAAAGGAAGGAGTCTCTTGTTGTTTGCCCATCCTGATAGCGAAGAGGTCCATTTGACAGAGCAGTGGTCACATGATCCGTTCGCTGGAGAAATGGTTCAGGGGAAAATATACGGATGGGGGGTTGCGGATGACCTTGCGGGGGTTGCGGTCATGACAGAATCGGTTTCAGCCTTACTGGCTTCAGGACACCAGCCTAGAGGCGAGGTGATTCTATGCAGTACGCCCGCCAAAAGAAATGCTCAGGGGATCATCGCTCTTTTGAGCAAAGGATATAAGGCAGATGCCTCTATTTATCTTCATCCCGCTGAATCTGGCATGGGAATGAGAGAGATCAAAGCCATCACATCAGGATTATTGAAGTTTTGGATAAAAGTGAAGGGAAGAGCTCCAGATACCAACGAGCCTAACAAAACAGCCTTTGCTCATCTCGGGATAAATCCGATAACCAAAGCAGATTTGATCATTAGAGCCTTACAACAATGGGATGCCATCCGAGGCGAAAAAATACATCATGAAGTGATAGACAAAAAAGTCGGGAGGTCCACAAATCTAATGATCAGTTATATTTCAAGCGGAAGCGCCCATGATCTTACTCGAATGCCTCTTGGATGCACCATCGGAGCATCCATAACTTTTCCCCCTGGAGAGGAACTGGAAACAGTGATGAAAAAGATTGAAGGTTGTGTGGAAGAGGTGGTTAAAAAAGATTCCTGGTTAAAGAAAAATCCTCCAACGGTTGAATGGATTTTTGGTTCGCAGGGGGTTGAAGTGACTGAAGACCATCCGTTGTACCAGATAGTGAGTACCGCGATTAAGGAAGTTACAGGAGAAGAACCTTTTGTGAATCCTCTCCATTCTGCTAGCGATATTAGAAATCCCAACTTATTTTCTGGGATTCCGACTCTAGGTTACGGCCCTTTGGGGGGTGACCTGTCACAAAACCAAAGCCATGATGAATGGGTGGATGTTAAAGATTATATTCGGGCTATCAAAATCACAGCCAGAATTATTTTGGAATGGGGAGAATAAGTTCGGTCCCTGAATAATCCATGTCCTTTACTCATTAAAATAGATCTGCTCCATGTTCCGCCACCCTTCTTCGCCTGGTAAGGGGATCTGCATAGGGTCACAGACCTTCAACCATTCAATATTTCTTGGTTCTCTTGCTAGTTTAGCCATATCAGCCTTATAATTTTCACCTGTATATTCATAATAGGCGAATTCGTACCATTTCCCCTCAATTTCAGTGAGGAAGATAGAAAAATTATGAATGTTGTATTTATTCAAAAGATCCCGCACTCCAGGGTTATCATCAGCATGAAGCTGTTTGTATTCCTCTATTTTGTCCTCATGTATTCCTATGACCATCCCCACACGCTTTGTCACTTGGTTTTTCTTTAATTCTTTTTTATGAGCATCATTTTTCATGGAGCCGGTTGTGAGAAAAATGAGGGTGAAAAATATCAGCATAAAAACTATTTTTTGTTTTATATTGTTCATGATAGATCCTTTTTTTAAGGAACAAAGGGTTCCTGATAGGTCTTTCTTATAATCTTAAAAACAAAGGCATGTTCGCATGGTTTATTTTTTGGCGTTTTTATTTTCAATCCCTTGCTTGTCAGCTCCCATTCCAAGGGTTTGTCATGTCCCAACATGGACACAGAGTGAATTTCCTTTTGATAAATATAATATCCAGGATATGTTTTTATTCCTTCTCCGGTATCATCTCTTCTTATCACACTATGAATAAGGACTTCTTCACCAGGCCAATCTAATGCAATGGCATAAAGATTATTTTCTTTGACGGTAAATCGGATATCTTTGCCTGTATAAAGAATATCTGCTTCATTAAATCCTGTTTCACTGTCTAAGCTCTCCAGGTAGGTTGGTCCTTCTCCTGACTTTGTCCAGGAAGTTGTCCCATAGATGGCTTCACCGTTGACCTCCAGCCATTGTCCGATTCCTAAAAGGCATTCTTTTGCTTTATCGGGAATGGTCCCATCTGCTTTAGGCCCGACATTGAGAAGAAGGTAACCGTTCTTGCTGACACGGTCCACCAGGTTATCGACCAGGCGGTTCACAGATTTAAATCCTGCTCCCTTTACATACCCCCATGCTCCTTGGTCATCTACAGAAGTATCTGTGATCCATTCATGATGGGTGAGCTTAGGCTCTTGTCCCAACTCCAAGTCTCGTAAGGCCACGCCTGGGGGAAGATCATGCCCTTTGTATGTCATGACCACATCTTTACTCTTGTTTTCCGCATGGTTATAGTAATAGGCCACACATTTCTTCACCAGATCCTCACGAATCCTGTCAAGGGCAAAATCAAACCAGATAAAGTCAGGGCTGTATTTATCAATGACTTCAATGATCTTACCGTACCATTCTTCCAGGAATTCTTCGCTTCGTTCTTCTCCTTTGGCATGGATTTGCCCGTAAAGACCAGAGTATTTAGGATCACTGCAGTCGTAACGATCATCCCAAACTGGAAAAAACTCCCAATTAGCAGCATGGTGGAAGGCGGTGACGAATTTCATGCCCCTTGATTTGATGGCTTTTTCCAGCTCACCCACAATGTCACGTTTTGGTCCCATCTGAGCTGCATTCCATTCTGACCATTTTGTTTCCCACATGGCAAAGCCGTCGTGATGCTCAGCTACGGGACCTGCAAACTTGGCTCCTGCTTTTTGGAACAGATCAGCCCATTCTTCAGCGTCGAATTTTTCTGCTTTGAATAGAGGGATGTAGTCCTTGTATCCAAATTCAGATAAGGGGCCGTAATTTTCTTCATGCCATTTACGGTATTCCCCATCCTCGTCTCTGTAAACCTCATGAGAAAACCATGTGGCATTTTGGCCATGAGCGGGAACTGAGTAAATTCCCCAATGGGTATAAATGCCAAATTTGCCATCCCGAAGCCATTGGGGAGTCTGATGCTGCTTTAAAGATTTCCATTTTGGTTCGAATTTTTCAACTTCGTTCATTTCTTTTGCCTGATTGCAGGAGATGATAGAGAAAATTACTATCATGAGCGAAATAAATATTTGCTTCTGCATTTTTATTCTCCTTTTTTTGATTATAATTTCAATAAAAAAGCTAATGATAAATCACTTCTAAATAGACAATTTTTGTCTTATCTTTTTTGGTATTTTAGGGGTAGCTCCGCTTTGGCGGCATACATATGCAGCGAGTAAATTTGCCTCATTGTGTATTTTTTTGAGTGGTTTTTTTTTCAAATAACCCAGGGCGGTTACAGCGGTAAAAGCATCTCCAGCTCCTACGGTGTCTTTTACATGGACATGAGGAGCTTTCAAAAAACTATATTGTCCTTCTGACTGCATCAGGATACTGCCTTGACTTCCTTTGGTTAAAACCAGTAGTTTTAATTGGAAATGTTTCATGAGTGTGGTGAGCATTTCTATTTCTGTTCCTGTTGATGTGAACATCCCTACTACGATAGGGAGCTCATCTTCATTGAGTTTTAGAATATGGGCATGATCCATTGAGTTCCGTAGGATATCTTTATTGTAGAAATCTTGTCTTAAATTTACGTCGAAAATTTTGATGCAGTGTTCAGGCAGTGAATTAAGAAAAGAAAAAATAGTATTTCTGGAAGCTTTTGAACGCTGTGCTAACGAACCAAAGCAGACCAAATCTGTTTTCTCTGCAAGAATTTCGAGTTCAGATGTAAAGGGAATAAAATCCCAGGCTACATTTTTATGGATGGTAAAATCTGCCTGCCCCTTTGAATCCAGTTTGACAGTGACTGTTCCTGTGGGATGTTCTTTATCTACAAATACATAGGACGGATCAATACCCAAAGTATGCAGATGACTCTGTATTTCACGACCGAGATCATCATCTCCCACTGCAGTGACAGGAATACTGTTGCCTCCTAAAGTTTGTGCATGATACACAAAGTTTGTGGGGGCCCCTCCGAGGCGTTTTCCGTCAGGCAGAATATCCCATAAGATCTCTCCAATCCCCACCATACAAAATTTTTTGTTTTCTCTCATCTGTTCTTTTTAAATCAGCCTGAACTATTCGTTAACAGGGTGATGTATTTATTATCAATTTTTTTTCTACCATGTACAAGATTTTTTAGAGAATGCACATTACCTGACCTATTCATAAAAAAATGGCGATGTTCATTTATTTGTTTTGATCTCAAGGATATGCATGCTTTTTAAAAAAATGACAACTGAAATATTTTTGTTTGTTTTTACTTTCATTTTAATCGCCATTTTTTTACCATATAGGCAAGCCGATCTCACGGCATCTGCTTTGTTACAGGGTACTCGCGGT
>Ga0180434_10002548_pt1 | contig 24124 bp, 19 predicted proteins | sample SS_ome_7_FD_132453 | JGI IMG/M metagenome (GOLD analysis project Ga0180434, IMG submission 132453) | Hypersaline lake sediment archaeal communities from the Salton Sea, California, USA - SS_1_D_2 metaG | ecosystem: Environmental > Aquatic > Non-marine Saline and Alkaline > Hypersaline >... | reverse complement strand
GCTATTTGTTCTGGTGATCGCCCTGATGGCGGGCGCCGTTGGTGCGGAGAACCTCTTTCCCTCGTTTGCCGACAGCCATACCGTAGCCCTGTGGCTTTTCGACGAAACGGGATATCGCTATACGACACTCATAGACGCCAGCGAGTATGAGTACGACCTTCAGTTGATGGACGGAGGCAGCCTGGTGCCGGGCAAGTTCGGAAACGCCCTGACCGTTTCATCCGGGTACGGAGTCGCTTACGCGGGTTTTGCGGGTTCCGTCGTGTTCTGGGAATTGAGGGAGTCCGACGGTACCCCCAGCGGGCTCTGGAGCCCGACCATTGCGCCGGAAAAACTGCTAAGTGCATTTGCACACGGGAACTGGACCTGCGAGTTCTGGCTGAATCTGTCGTCCATCTCCGGCGAAGTGGTGATACTCGATCTCGGAGATGTCTACGAACCTGGCTTCACGCTGAGCCTTTCAAGTTCGGGTTTCAAAGTTTCAGACGCATATGCCGGGTTGGAAGCCACATGCCAGACAAACACCGGCGAGCTTACGGACGGCGGATGGAGCCACGTGGCATTCACCAGATCCGGTTCGACAATCAATCATTTTCTTGACGGACAGCTTCTATCCTCGGCAAGCGCCTCGTCGATCGGCACTGAGCTGGTGCCTCCCACTATAATGCCTCCGAGCCTTCAAACATCGCACTACGGCTTCAAAGGTTACAGTTTTGAAGAACGCAGACAGCATCGTTTCAATCTGGCCGTAGGACAGGACAGGCACGCCGGCAGGAAGATGAACGGCAAGATAGACGAGCTACGAGTTTCGGATATTATCCGGTATTCCGGCAACTTCGCTCTTCCGGACAGTTTTTCACGAAATTACCGCGCCGGCGCCCCCGGACCGGCTGTGGCGAACGGTCCGCCGCTTCTGCTGCCCGGCCCCGGCGTGCCGGGTTATCCGCCGCCGACGGTATTGGCGTTCGGTGCCCGCAGGCACGTGTTTATCGACGATGGCCTGCTCGATACGAAACAGAACATAACGGTCAGGATGAACGTCCCGACGAATATGCAGAATCTCAACTTCACCCCGGCGATCCTGGACAAGCACGGCGAACCCTTGAGGCTCTGGCGTCCTTCGGTCTTTGACGCCGGCGGCAAGGTCTGCATGTTCATTAACGACAGTTACGAGTCACATGATGGCCTTATCCGCCTTAGGACCTCCGTTGATGGAGTGAACTTCGATACACCCAACTGGGGTATCTATGGAGATACGGAATATATCTTCAAGGCGACGCCTTCATACGGAGCCGCATTCAAGGATCTGAATCCAAACGTCAGCCCGGAAGAGCGGTACAAATACAGCGCGTGGCTGGCAAACCGTGGCATTGTTTTGTACCTGTCGCCCGACGGGGTGCATTGGAGAAGAAATGAAACGATGATGCTTCCCCTCATAACAGGCGGCACCTGCGAAACATACTGGGACGATCAGCGCGGCATATACGCTAATATAACAAAGCGCGACGGCAGTTGGCGTTCCGACGGCCGGGTCGCCATGTATGCGGAAACAAGAGAGGTGTTGAAAACCTGGCCGTTCAACAAACTAGGCGACCCCTACTTCGAGGGCTGGGCGTCTCCCTGCATTACGGATGAATTGAGGATGCTTCTCACGGGCAACTCCTACGGCCAGGTTTACCGGATGCGCGCAATGAAGTACCCGTGGGCCCCGGATGCGCATGTAGCGTTTATCTGGCGATTTGCCGAAGATGAAACCAGGCGGATCGAGCTCGGAGTCAGCCGTGACGGCCTTAACTGGTCTTTCTATACGAGCCAGGGTTGGTATTACGAGCCGTACGGAAGCTACGAGGAGGTATTGTCCCTTTACGGCATGGTTCGCCGCGGTGATGAAATCTGGCAGTACGCCGAGTATGGCCTGGGAGCGCATGGTGCAGGCGAGGGGCATTACAAGCGCGTTAAACAGAGACTGGACGGTTTCGTATCGCTTGATTCGGGCTCAACAACCGGAACGGCCATAACGCGCCCGTTGATTTACGAGGGCGACTGGATAGAGATCAACGCCGATGTATCGGGCTCGCTGAAGGTGGCGATTCTGAATCAATCCGGAAATCCGATGCCTGGATACGATATTTCCGATTGCGACGCGGTAACGGGCGATTCTACCGCTCATGTCGTCACCTGGGGAGGAAGCTCCAGAATAACAGGCCTTTCAGGAAGCCCGGTGCGAATAAAGTTTGAAATGCAGAACGCCAAGCTCTACGCATTCGAGGTTGTTGACGACCCCTTACCGCCCGGCGACCTCAATGAGGACAAGGTAGTTAACTTCTTGGATTATAGCGTATTGACTGAAAACATGCCCTGATGCAATAGTATCAGGTTATAATTGGCTGGCCTGCATCCTTGATATGTGTCCATGGCAGGTGGTCACATTCGCCTGCTCGATTGGTCGTTTCCTCTGGATGCCGCTGGCACCGCTGCGGCGGCCGGTGCAAGCAAATCACCGCTTCTGTCGGCGAAACGGCCTTGGGGCGATCCACTTGGTACAAGGCGTCTTATTGCCTGCATTTGCCGCAATCCGCGGCTGGTCCGCTCGGATATCGGATAATTTGACCCGCCTCCGGTTTCCCATTATACTTGGCCGATTCCAACCGCCCTGGATGGGCGAAGCGGTTCTTTAACCGGGAGAAATAGCATGGAAAGACCAAAGATACTCGAAGAGGGTATAACCTTCGACGACGTTCTTCTTCTGCCCAGCAAGAGCGACATTGTTCCCAGCCAGGCCGACACGTCCACGAGACTGACTAAGAATATCAAGATCAACATCCCGATCGTCTCGGCCGCGATGGATACTGTCACGGAGGCCGCCCTGGCCATAGCACTGGCGCAGGAAGGCGGCATCGGGATAATACATAAGAACCTTTCCGTGGAGGCGCAGAGAAGGGAGGTGGCAAAGGTCAAGCGGTCTGAGCACGGTGTTATTCTCGACCCGGTTACATGTTCGCCCGCCCAGCCGGTCAGCAGGGCGTGGGAGCTTATGAACGAGCAGAACGTCTCCGGCATTCCGATCGTCGAAGGCAAGAAATTGGTTGGCATCCTGACCCGCCGGGACCTGAAGTTTCTAAAGGATTATGATGTGAGGATCGATTCGGTTATGACCAAGAGCAATCTCATCACCGGGCCGGCCTCGACCAGCCTGGAACAAGCTAAGGAGATTCTCCAGGATCACAAGGTCGAAAAGCTGCTTCTGGTCAACGGAAACGGTGATCTGGCGGGCATGATAACCATGAGGGACATCGACCGTGTTGAGCAGTACCCCAGGGCCGCAAGAGACGGCCGGGGGCGGCTGCGCGTGGGAGCCGCGGTCGGTGTTTTCGAGTACGAGCGGGCGGAAAACTTGGTCAAGGCCGATGTAGACGTTATCGTGGTGGACACCGCCCACGGCCACTCGCAGAACGTCATCGAAACCGTCGAGCGGATCAAATCCCGGTTCGGCATCGATGTCATCGCGGGCAATATTGCCACCATCCGCGCCGCCGAGGACCTCATCGCCGCCGGAGCCGACGCGGTAAAGGTCGGAATAGGCCCCGGCGCGATCTGCACCACCAGGATTATCTCCGGAGTGGGCGTGCCACAGATTTCAGCGGTCATGAACTGTGTTTCCGCAGCGGAAAAAAAGGATGTTCCGGTTATCGCCGACGGGGGCATAAGACATTCCGGCGACATAACCAAGGCCCTCGCAGCCGGGGCGTCCAGCGTGATGATCGGATCGCTTTTCGCCGGCCTCAAGGAAAGCCCGGGCCAGCTTGTAATCTTCAAGGGGCGGCAGTTCAAGGAGTACAGGGGCATGGGCTCTATCGGGGCGATGGTCAAGGGCTCGGCGGAAAGGTATGGACAGGACAGCTCCGCGTCGGCCGAGAAACTTGTACCCGAAGGTGTTGAGGGGCGCGTTCCGTACCGGGGGTATCTCGGAGAATTCGTCTACCAGCTCGTCGGCGGCCTTCGAGCGGGGATGGGATACTGCGGCGCCCGCAATATCGAGGATCTCCGCAAGAAGACCCGCTTCGTGCGGCAAAGCAGGGCATCGGTCGGCGAGTCCCACCCGCACGACATACAGATTACCAGGGAGGCGCCCAACTACTCCACGGCCGAGCCGCCGGAGTATTGACAATGAGCCACCAGACCATAGCCATACTGGATTTCGGCAGCCAGTACTGCCAGCTTATAGCCCGGCGGGTCAGGGAAAACAACGTCTATTCGGCGATCTGCCCGCCGGACATATCCGCAGCGGAGCTTTCAAAGCTGCCGCTGAAGGGCCTGATACTTTCGGGCGGGCCCGCCAGCGTTACAGACCAGGCGGCACCTTCGCCGGATCCTCAAATATTCTCACTTGGCGTTCCCGTACTGGGCATATGCTACGGAATGCAGATCGGCTGCAAGCTACTCGGCGCGGCGGTGGTTCCGGCCGTAAGCCGCGAATACGGCCGGACAGGGCTCAGGATAGTCGACCGCAAGGATCTTTTCGCCAACTTGGGAGAGTCAATAACCGCCTGGGCCAGCCACAGCGACCAGGTGGGGGACATCGGCCGCGATTTCATCTCGCTGGCTAAGACCGGCAGCTGTCCGTTCGCCGCAGTAAGACACAAGAGACACCGGTTCTACGGCGTACAGTTCCACCCGGAGGTATCGCACACCCCGAAGGGGCCGGTGATATTAAAGAACTTCCTGTACGACATCTGCGGCTGCGACGGCGATTGGAATATGGGCGACTTCGTCACCGAAACCGTCGATGCCGTTCGCCGGCAGGTCGGAGATTCGGCGGTTATATGCGGGCTGAGCGGCGGCCTGGACTCATCGGTTACGGCGTCTCTTGTCCACAAAGCGGTAGGCGATCAGCTTGCCTGCATCTTCGTCGACAACGGCCTCCTTAGAAAGAACGAGAGCCAAACCGTCGTATCGACCTTCCGAGACCACTTCCACATCGACCTTCGCGTGGTGGATTGGTCGAAACAGTTCCTCGGCGCCTTAAGGAGCGTTATCGACCCGCAGAAGAAGCGAAAGATCATCGGCGCTGAGTTCATAGAGGCCTTCAAGTCCGAGGCCGCAAAAATACCCGACGCGAAGTTCCTGGCGCAGGGAACGTTGTACCCCGACGTGATAGAGTCCGGTGCCAAAGGCGGCAAGCGGTCGGCGAACATAAAGCTCCACCACAACGTCGGCGGACTACCGGAGCAGCTGGGGTTCGAACTGGTAGAGCCCCTTCGGGATCTGTTTAAGGACGAGGTACGCGTGGTCGGCGAGTACCTGGGCCTCCCAGAGGACGTGGTCTGGCGGCACCCTTTCCCGGGCCCCGGTCTTGCGGTCCGCATAATCGGCGAGGTCACGCCCGAGAGGCTCGAGATCCTTCGCGCGGCAGACGAGATAGTCATAGACGAGATAAAGTCGGCCGGACTGTACCGACAGATAGCCCAGGCCCTTGCGGTGCTTGTTCCGGTCTCCACCGTCGGGGTTATGGGAGACGCCAGGAGCTACGAGAGCGTCATAGCCGTAAGGGCCGTCGAAACCAAAGACTTCATGACCGCGGATTTCTCGCGGATACCCTACGAGGTCCTTGGCCTGATCCAAAACCGAATCATCAACGAGATCCGCGGCGTCAATCGTGTGGTGTACGACATATCGAGCAAACCCCCGGCCACGATAGAGTGGGAGTAAACGGCTGCCGCGCCTATTTTGAACGATTGCAAGTCAATCTGCCCGCTTTATCCGGCACCGGGTGCAATTCGGGGTCCCCTCAACTTTGAACATTTCAGTTGCTGCTGTCGTTTTGACAAAGGCGCCAAACATGACAAGACGTTGTAACAACTTCCAGTCAAGGTCGTGAAAAGACTGAATGCAACACGGCCAAATGTTAAAAGTGGAGGTGTGACCCCGAAGGGCTGGTAATTTCCTCGAGGTGATCCAGACACAGCGCCGACCAGGTCTCCATTGTTTCGCGGACTCGGCGCAGCTCGTCAAGGTCCATGAAGGCCATTTGAGTGATCATCTGCTCGCGTTTTGAGACATTCGGCGAGTCGAATTCCCAGAGGTGGACTATTCCGAGGTGGACGCTTCCGACCTCGTTTGAGTCGTCGTTGAGAAGGGCGATTATCCGGTCGGTGTGGTCCGACTCGATGGAAACCTCCTCGGCGACTTCCCTCACGACGGCGTTTAGGTATGTCTCATGGAAGTCGGCGTTAAAAAGGGGAAGATCGTCGGCTGGGTTTATGTGGCCGCCGATGCCGATCGAGCGGTTGCCGACCAGCCGCTGCTCGCCGGCCCTTCGGCCCCTGACGTAGGTAAGAAACCTGCCGCCGCAGCTTATTATCACGTAGGGTATCAGCTGCTTGTAGGATGGGTCGGACTCGGCGAGGGACCGCGGCATGAAACTACATGTGCCCGGCGCGAATAGGCCGCTTATGTAGCGGTCGACGTGCGGCGTAAGTCCCTGGAACGCGCCTATTGCCTCCAGCACGCCGCGGGGGACTACGAGGACTTTTTCTTGCTTCGCCATGTGTTCTCCCGTCTTTTCCATGCTTGCGGCCGCGGACAAGGGCCTAACATATTAGTATGGCGTGCTGGGCCTCGCCGCAGCGATTAGGGCAACAGCCCCTTATTATGTAATACTTGGATGTTGTCAAAGCAAATCCTGACAAAAGATTGTCTGGACGGAGTACAAAAGTATCGCTTTTTTTTGTTGCGTCAGCCGGCCGGCGGAAAAGGTGCATTCACAGCGGGCAGCTGTCCGATTAAAATAGGGATATGTCCGAGTTCAAAGTACAACCGGCTCAGAGGATAACGCGGCTTCCGCCGTATCTTTTCGGCAGGCTCAACGCCCTGAAGCTGGCCAAGCGGCAGGCCGGGGCCGACATTATCGATTTGGGAATGGGCAACCCGTCTGACGGAGCTCCTCAAATCGTCATCGATAAGCTCTGCGAGGCGGTCCGAGACAAGCGAAACCACCGATACAGCGCTTCGAGGGGAATAAAGAACCTCCGCCGCGAGGTGGCGATGAAGTACGAGAAGATATGGAACGTTTCGCTTGACCCGGAAACGGAGGTTTTGGCGTGCCTGGGCTCGAAAGAGGGTTTCAGCCATATATGCCTTGCGATGTTGGGCCTGGGAGATACGGCTATCGTGCCTGACCCGGCCTTTCCAATACACAACTACGGCGTTACGCTGGCAGGAGGAAACGTAATAACCGTTCCGCTGGGATGCGACCAGAGATTTCTCGATACGGTCGCCATGGTCTGCGACAGTCTCTATCCCAAGCCCAAGCTGCTGATATTAAACTATCCCCACAACCCGACCGCTATGACGGTGGACGAGGGATTTTTCGATACCGTGGTCGACGTGGCAAGGCGTTTCAATATCGCCGTGGTTCACGATTTCGCCTACGGCCAGACCTGTTTCAACGGATACAAAGCCCCGAGCTTTTTGTCGGTAAAGGGCGCCAAGGATGTCGGCGTGGAGTTCACAACGATGAGCAAGCCCTACAACATGGCCGGGTTCCGCATAGGTTTCGTCGCCGGCAACCGGGAGATGATCGAGCACCTGGCCACCATAAAGGGTTATTACGACTACGGTATTTTTCAGGCCATCCAGATCGCAGGAATAATAGCGATGCGGCACTGCGACGCCGACATAGCCGCCCAGAATGAGAGGTACCGGTCGAGGCGCGACGTTGTCTGCTCCGGCCTGGAGAGGATCGGGTGGCAGGTGGAAAAGCCCCGCGCCACAATGTTCGTGTGGGCCAGGGTTCCCGACGAACACCTCGGCGGCAAGGGCACAATTGATTACGCCATGGACCTGATGGAATACGCCGAAGTGGCCATATCACCGGGTCGGGCCTTCGGCGAAAACGGAGAGGGTTACATGCGGATAGCCCTGGTCGAGAACGAGCAGAGGTTGCGGCAGGCGGTTCGAAACATAGGCCGCTTTGTCAACCGCAAGCCGGTGAGGAAAGACGCCCGCCGCCTGTAGGACTTCGTTTCGAGAAAACCATTCGCCGCATCTAGAAGCGGCGGAATTTTCGTTTCCCGAATCAATTTTTTCCGCAATCCGGCAATCGGTTGAATCCTGCCCGTCGTATCGGCACACCCCTTTTTACGCGACGCTACGCAAAGAGCGTTTTTTTTCGGAAAGACTCTTGACACGCGGCTATGTATTTGGTTTAATATAACTCATTGATCGACAGTCAATCTGGCGCAGACGTCGACAACCGGCTCCTGCCGGATCCCAGGATTAAGGAAGAGAAGAGATGTTAACAGGCGGTGAATCCGCCGTGGCCGCTTCTTCACAGGCGCTGGCCATCAATGAGGGAGGAAGAGATGAAAAAGCACGTCGGAATCTATATATCAAGTGTTGTACTCGTTGCGGCTTTACTTTGCGCCGAAGCGGCCGCAACTCTGGTGCCGATGCTGCCGGAAAGTTCGCATTATGACGGCAGGTTGTTCTATGACCTGCCCAGCGGCGACGGCTTTCTTCGGGGCCGGATAGACTTCGCGGTCTACGACACCGAGCTGTACCCGGACGAGTACGTCGGCGGCGGGGGCTATCCCGTGCCCGGAGACGGCCGCTATATCTACGCCTACCAGATATTCAACGACTACGAGTCAAGCGATATGGCGGTCGAAGTCTTCGCGATCCTCGGAATCGCCGAGGAGACGGTCCACTCGATTGGCTCCGAGGCGGATCCGGAAAGCGGCATCGAACCGACCGATGCGTACCTCGATGCCGGCGAGGGCGTGTGGCAGTTCCAGGATGCGCTGGTCTACGCCGGTGATCACTCTTATTTTCTGCTTATGACCAGCGATAACGACTGGGTGGAGGGCAACTATCGCATAGAGGCTCCCGAAAGTGACATACTGCCGGCGCCTAACACCATCCCGGAACCGAGTTTAATTATCCTGTTTGGTGGCGGATTCTTGTTCGCTTTCGCCACAGGCCGCAGACGCAACTAGCCCGCGACCCGCGGCAGCGGAGTTCGCGAACTATGGAGCGGAGAAATGAAAGAAAGCAGACTGTATAAGCTGCCGCGTGTGCAGCAGGGCCTGGTCGCCGCAGTGGCTACCATCTTTCTGGCCGGTCTTTCGTTCGGGCAGGGCGGTCAAATGTCGATCCTGTTGGAAAAAACCCCGGCCGAGGGCGGTACGCTCAGACCCCAAGCCGGGGTGCACTCCTTCGGGTTTGACATGGAGGTGGGGCTTACGGCTGTTCCCAGTCCCGGCTACCGGTTTGCGTACTGGCTCGGTAATGTAAGCAACGCGGCGTCGAGCACTACAACCGTGCATGTAAACGGGCCCGGTATCATTGTGGCGGTGTTCACAAAGGACGAGTTCGCATTTGAAGAGATTACGGATGTGATTCCCGGCGCGCCGCTGGGCGGCCTTATCCAATCCGCCGGCGCCGTCGGGGGCGGAGGAGTAGGTGGTGGCATCGGCGGACAGCGTCCGGATTACGATTACCCCGGCTGGCCGGAACCACCGGAACCCGAGGAAGTCGAATTTCCTGTACCGGAGATCCCAGAGCCCTCGGCCCTGCTGCTGCTTGCCGCGGGCGCCGCGGCGGTTTTCCGCCGTCGCCATACTTTGCCGGTCCGCGGTTGAGGTGCTGCTAAAAGAAACAAGGCGCCTTCGGCGGTAACACATATAAGGTATCAAGTTACAAGTTGAATGGTATTCGGATCAACTGAACCTGTGGTGCTGGATACCTGTAACCTGTAAACTGATACCTGTAACCGCGGCTGAAGGCCGTGCAATTCGCCTTTTCACGGTTCTTTTCCCGCCGGGAGCGTTTTTTAAAAAAATGTTGCATTCGCCCGCCGTGTCATGTAATATCCCCGCCGACCAGGATTTTTGGGCAGATGGTTGACTCTAACCAAGACGCCAACAAGCATGGCAGGCCGTCTGATGAAGAGGCCGTAAGGGATTTTGCCGGCAGCCTCAGCGAAGAGCAGAGGATGCTGGTAATTCTAAAGTCCCAGCTTTACGGCGGCTCATGGGAATCCATGCTCAACGACCTGCGCAATCGTCTGGCGGGCAAGCCTTATATATTCAAGCTGGCCAGCCGGATAAAAGACGACATAGACCGAATCGAGCGGATGAGGCAGTTCGAAACCGATTACGGCGTTGATCTCGCCGATTATGTAGATCTGCAGTAACTGCCGGGCATGCAGCTATCGAGGAGGGCGTGGTTTTCCAAGAGGTTGTCCGATGACCAAAATGAAGATTTTGTTGGTTGCGGTGTCGCTGGGGCATTTCGTTTTCACACCGGTGCCGGCCGGGGAATATCTGGTTTCGCCGCCGCTGCTGAAGGCCGCGGGTTTGCAGCTAGTATGGCAAAACGCGCTGGCCGTTAAGAAGGGGGAAGAACTGGCGGACTTGCACCTTGTAGGCGACCGTCTCTACGCTTTTTCCAGCCTCAACTACATGGCGGGCTTCAAAAAAAGCGACGGCAGCCTTATCTTCAGCCGCCAGGTGGCGAGGTCCGGCCTTCCCATTTTCGGCCTGGAGCTTCACGCCGATCGGCTGCTGTCGATAATCGGAAACGAGCTTGTCGAGCTCAACCCCGATTCCGGTACCGAACTGGCCAGCATGATGCTGGATTTTGGCGTCGGCCTGCCGGCGGTTCGGAACAAGGACTATTACTATATCGCCGGCACCGACAGGCGTGTGCACGTCATGAGGGCTGAAGACCGGGTCAAGCTCTATGACGTCGCGGCTGAAAACGATTCGGAAGTGGTTTGCGTAAGGGCGGATTCGGATTCCATGGTCCTCGCCACCAGAGCCGGTAACGTCATAAGCGTCGAGCCGGACGAGCCAGTACGGCAATGGCAGTTCGACGCCGGGGAGGCGGTGATTCCGCCGATGGTCAAACGCGGCGGTGGACTTTATTTCTCCTCGCGGGACACCAATATATACAAGCTGGACGCTGAAACCGGACAGCTTTTATGGAAATACCAGACGGACGCGATACTACGCAGCAGCTGCAGAGTAACCGACGACGTGGTGTATCAGGATGTATACGGCAAGGGTTTCATCGCCGTACAGGCGGACACGGGCAAGCTTTTGTGGCAGATCGGCAGGAATGCCGACCTTCTGGCACAGTCCGATCACAGGACATATCTAACCGATCGCAGAGGGCTATTGATCGTCATGGACAACATCGGCGCCAAGAAACTGTACGAGGTCAATTTCGCAGCGGTATCCCGGTACGTGGCCAATACCAAGGACCAGGGGATATACATCGGCGACGGCAGCGGCAGAATCGCCCGCCTTCAAGAGGTTGAGTAGGGCCGGCCGGCCTTGAATGTTTTAAGAAATAGTGGAGATTTTCAAAGGAAACAGGCATGGATGTAACAATTAAAACAGCGTTGATCAGCGTATCCGACAAAGAAGGTGTGGTCGATTTCGCCAGGGCCCTGGCCTCGATGGGGGTCAAGATCATCAGCACCGGCGGAACGGCGAAAAAACTGGCCGCGGAGGGCGTGAAGGTGGCGGCCATCGATGAGGTTACCGGTTTTCCGGAAATGATGGACGGCAGGGTCAAGACGCTTCACCCGAGGATACACGGCGCCCTTTTGGGTCTTCGCGACAACACCGAGCACACTGAAGCGATGAAGAAGCACGGCATCGAACCGATCGACCTGGTGTGTGTAAATCTCTATCCTTTCGAACAGACCGTGGCAAAACCCGGCTGTACCCTTGCCGAGGCGATCGAGAACATCGACATCGGCGGCCCCAGCATGCTGCGGTCGGCGGCCAAGAACCACAAGTTCGTTACCGTGGTCACCAGCACTGAGCAGTACGGTACCGTGATCGAGCAGATGAAAGCCAATGGCGGCGCCGTGAGCGAACAGCTCCGCAGCGACCTGGCAAGGGTGGCGTTCGGTCTTACGGCGGCGTACGACGCGGCGATAGCACGGTACCTCAACCGCGAGGCGGCCGTGGAGTACCCGGAGAGGCTGGCCATCGCCCTGCGCAGGGAGACCCCGCTACGTTACGGCGAAAACCCTCACCAGTCGGCGGCGTTCTACAAGCTTGCCGAAACCGAGGAGGCTTCGGTAAGCAAAGCCGTCCTGCTCGAAGGCGGAACCGGAATCAGCTTCAACAACCTGTTGGACACCAACGCGGCGTTCGAGCTGGTAAAGGAATTCGACGAACCGGCCGCAGTTGTCGTAAAACATCTGAACCCCTGTGGGTGCGCAGTAGACGAGGATATCGTCGAGGCGTATCGGAAGGCCTATGAAGGCGACGTCATCAGCGCGTTCGGCGGAATCGTGGCGTTGAACAGACCGGTGGACCCAAATCTGGCCCGTACCATAATGGAGTCATACAGCCGCTACGGTAAGGCCAGGGGAGCCGGAGGCTTCTTCGCCGAGGTGATCATATCGCCCAAGTTCGACGACGAGGCGGTGGAGATCATAAGGACGCTCAAGAGCTGGGGCGGCAGGGTAAGACTTATGGAGACGGGCCACATCGACAGGAAGAAGATCGATTGCGGTGAACGTGACATCCGTTGCGTGATCGGCGGTCTGCTGGTACAACAGAGGGACCTGGTGGCCTGGGAGCCGGACAAGCTCACCTACCCGACCAAAGCGAGGCCCTCTGCCGAGCAGATGGAAGATCTCAGGATCGCTTATATCGCCGGCAAGCACACCAAGAGCAACACGATCGTTTTGGTGAAGAACCGCAGGGTCATCGGCGTCGGCGCCGGCCAGATGAACCGTGTCGAGTCCGGCCTTATCGCCATGAAACACGCGGGAACCGAGGCCTCCGGCTCAGCAATGTCTTCCGACGCGTTCTTCCCCTTCCCGGATAATGTCGAGAACGCGGCCAAGGCGGGCATCGCCGCCATAGTCCAACCCGGCGGTTCGCAGAAGGACGCCGAGGTTGTGGCGGCGGCCGACAAACACGGCATCGCGATGGTGTTCACGGGAAAGAGGCATTTTAGGCATTAGGATGGCCGCCTCGGAGAGGCCGCGTGTGAAAGTTTGAAACTGTGAAGGTACGAAGGTGGCTGCCGCCGTTTTCGATCGAACCTTCGCCGAGTGGGGTTCATCGTAGAAAAAACAGGGGGTCGGTTTCCTGCGCCGGCCATTATGGCTTCTGAATTCTTTACTTTAGTCCCGCAGCCTTGCGCAGCTTCGGCACCATGTCGGTTTTTTCCCAGGTGAAGTTCGGCTTTTCCCGCCCGAAGTGTCCGCCGTAGGACGTTTCGGCGAATATCGGGCGGGCCAGCTTCAGGTGGGCTATCATGGCCTTCGGGGTGAGCGGGAAGAGTTCCCTGGCAATATCGCTGATTTTTCGTTCGCTGATCCTGGATGTGCCTTCGGTGTCTATCAATACGGATATGGGATCGGCCACTCCGATCGCGTAGGAAAGCTGTACTTCACAGGCGTCCGCCAGCCCGGCGGCCACAATGTTCTTGGCCATGTAACGGGCCATATAGCTGGCGGTCCTGTCGACTTTGGTGGGGTCCTTTCCGCTGAAGGCGCCGCCGCCGTGGCTTCCCCTTCCGCCATAGGTGTCGACGATGATCTTTCTGCCGGTGATGCCGCAGTCGGCCTTGGGTCCACCGGTGACGAAACGACCGGTGGGATTGATATGGAACATCGTTTTCTTGTCCACCAGGCGTTTCGGCAGGACGGGCCGAATTATCTTTTCGATGATCTCACTTCGCAGCCGGCGGTATGGAATAGAGGCAGCGTGCTGGGTGGAGACGACAACCGTATGGACCCGCAGAGGTCTTCCGTTCTTATATTCTATGGTCACCTGGCTCTTTCCGTCAGGACGCAGCCACGGCAGGGTCTTGTTACGCCTCAACCTTGCCAAACGCAGCGTTATGGCATGGGCGAGCTGAATGGGCATCGGCATGAGCGCCCGCGTTTCACGGCAGGCGTAGCCGAACATCAGGCCCTGGTCCCCAGCCCCTTGTTCTTTGTAAAGACCCATACCCTCGGTTACTCCGCGGGCTATGTCGGAGCTCTGCTTGTCGATGTTTACAAGAACGGCGCAGTTCTCATAGTCGAAACCAAAGTCCGGCTCCGTGTAGCCGATGTCCTTTATCGTACGGCGGACCAAGGCGGGCACGTCGACTGCCGCGGTGGATGTAATCTCACCGGCCACCAGGACCATCCCGGTGGTAACCAGAGTTTCGCATGCCACCCGGCTGGCTGTATCCTGCTCCAGCATGGCGTCAAGGACCGCATCTGATATGTGATCCGCGACTTTATCGGGGTGCCCCATGGTCACGGATTCGCTGGTGAAAAGGTATTCGTGAACGTCGCAATGCGGGTTCGTGTGAATGGGTCGCTTGGCCATATACTCTCCTTTGTTACTCGATCGGCATTTAAGGCAGTATGATAAGCCCCTTGAACGTACAGTCAAGGGGGAAAAGGGGAGGCTGAACAAGAGCAAAAATCAAAAGGCAAAAGGCAAAGTTGCATTGCAAATTTCAAAAAGAGTCCCCCGCGAAACGGTTCCTACAAAGTGGGGCAGGCCTCCGGCCTGCCAATGGCCAAAGTGGGGTAGGCGTCCCGCCTGCCATTGGCAAAAGTACTGTGGGTATGAGATTTCTCGCTTGCGGGCCTAAGGCCCGCCGGCGGGCTATTCATTCAGGTCCCAATCGTAGGTGAGGTATTCCACGGAATAGTTGCCGACCTCGAGATACTCTATGTCTCTGGGCGGGAGGTAGTGACTGAGAAAATTCAGCACGGCGCGGGTGGCGGCGTTTTCGCTCTTGAATTTTCTGTCTATCCCGTAACGTTCGACGAACTCTGAGCCGAACCAGTTGGGCTGAAATATGGCCGACAACCTGACCACGGCAGCCCGGCGGTCGATGACGATGGCCCGGCCGCCGGCTATGAAGCGGCTTACCTGGTCGTCGAGCTGGTCGTCGAGCTTTGCGCCCCGGTACGGTTTGTTATACAGCGGGGGACTGGATACGCTGGCGTTGCACAATGCCAGGAATATCCTGGGATCCTCGAATCGGCGGCGGAAGTAACGGTATTCGATCGCCGACAGGGTGAACTCTTCGTCCATAATCATGAACTTGTAGTCCTCCCATATACCCTTTATATGCCGTATGCTATTGGGCCCCCAAATGATCCGCAGTATCCGCGACGACCGGATCGGATAGTTGTCGACGATTATGTTGAGGAGCTGGAGGTTATAAGCGTTTATCCAAAAGGCTATTTTGTCCGAATCGTCCCAGGATTCGTACCGCCGGCGGTCAAGCCGGTCGAACTCATCGAGCAATTGCTTCAGCACCAGCCTCTTGCGGTTGAGCAGCTTGTAGTTGACCCGGCCGTTGTTCCGGATAAAGTTGCTGTTGAGAACAACACCGCACTTCTCGTGGAACGCGGAGGCTGGAGGGAAGCCGGGCGTTTCGTCTTCCGGCTGCGCCGGCGGCCCGACGGGTTCACCGTCCGGTTGGCCGGAGGGCCGCTGAGCGGCTTCGACACCGTCGGTTTCGACTTCCGGCGTTTGTGTCCGGCTACGGTCAGGCTGCCGGGCCGCCGGCGGCTCTACCGTCGCAGGGGCCGTTTCAATTTCGGCCGGCGAAGGGGGCGCCGCCGGTTCGGACGGCTGCGAAGACGTCGTCCCTTCGTCCGGTTGCGAACCATTGGATGGAATCCGCCCGGGCCCGCAACCACCGGAGCATACCGCCAAAAACAGCAAACTTGACCATAAGACCGCTTTCATTTTCGGCTCCAAAAGGGCCATTTTACAGATATTATCGTATTTTTAAAGGGGCGGGTTGAATATGGAATACAGGATGCGGAATACAGCAAGTGCGACGGCCAAGGCCCGCGCGCGCCGCCGGCGATTTCAGCCGCGCCGGTGCCCGATTGCGGTCGCGACAGGTAATAAAGCCGATCAGTACGGGACTTTTGTTATTGATCGTACCTTAAAGGTCGATTAACATTTGGAGTCTTTTGTCTGTGTGCATTTTAGGATCGCTGATATGAGCAGAGCAAATGTGTTTTTTGCGGCCCTGCTGCTATGTGTTTGTGTGGCGACCGGCGATGCTGTTGAGACCTCGCAGATCGAAAAGGTTCGGTCCAAGGGGGTGCTCGAAGCCGAGGATCTTGCCGTTATAGACGATTTTATCGCCCAAGCCGTTAACGAGTTCATCGCCACGACGGATTTTACCGGTGTGGCCAGGATAAGAACCCTGATTATCTCGTACAGCACAAGCAATCAGCAAAGCGCCGCCGTTCAGTACGCGGCGCAATTTTTCGAATCGGCTCGGCGGCATATCACAGCGGCCATAGAAACAGCCCGGAATATCGAAGATTCCGGCCGCAGGTTCAAGGTGACCCTGAACCTGTTGATCCTCATAGACGGGCTTGGGGATATCAGGCTGCTGGACCCGGCGATAAGCTTTCTGAACAGCGACAATCCTGTCATAAGATATTGGGCTATCCGCTGCATTACAAATCCTGAGGTGGTCGGGAAGCTTGCGGTGCAGCAGGCCGGCGATTCGCAGCTGATCGATAGAATCATGACCAGGTTGCAGGAACTGCTCGATACAGCTTCACCGGAGGAACTGGCCGTGATGGTGCGGTTCTGCGAGGAGCTGGACAACAAGCAGGCGGAACAGCTTCTGTTGCGGATAGCCGATTTGAGGATAAGCTGCTACGAGAACTGGACCGTAAAATACGAGCTGCTGGACATTACCGTGCTCAAGGCTCTTTCCGCGGCAATCCCAACCGGCGGTGCCGCCGACCCGGAGCCGGCCCGGAAGTTTGCCCAGCTTTACTCGCACGTGATGCAGAGGTATATCAAGGGCCTGGCCCGGCCCGGGCTTCTCAGCGATCAGCAGAAGCACCGCCTGGCGTCCGTGTTGGTGGAAATCGAAAACAAGTGCCTGGGCCGGCTGCTCGAAATACGGCAGTCTGTTATCAAGAAGGCCGTCGAGGAAGGCAACCTTGAAAGCCTCAAGCATGAATACACGCGACTGTTCGGCGATGAAACGGCGGCGGGCGAGATTGCCGGCAAGCTGGGCTTTGCATATCAGGCCCCCGGCGGAGGCGACCGCCTTTCGCCGCTTCCGCTCGGCGAACCCACCGGGCAGTGACGCAGTCGCCGCCGGGACGCGGAGCCGATGACCTCACAGGGGTAAAGTCCGGAAAATGATTGACGCGCGATCGTGGAAAAAAAAGCGCGCCGCACGTTTTGGGCTGTGGTTTTTATATGTTTTCACCGCTGGCGGTGTGTTCATCACCGGCGGCTGTGGTGCTTCCGACGGCGATGCCGAGAAAACCGCAAACGTCACATATATTGCGCTGGCGGCGAAGGTACGCGGTTTGGACCCGGGCGACATCGGTGATACGACCTCTTCGGCAGTAGCCGCCCAGGTGTTCGAGTGCCTATACGAGTATCACTATCTCAAGAGACCTTACGAGCTGGTGCCGCGGCTTGCGGCTGACATGCCTTCCGTAAGCGATAACGGGCTGGTCTATACCATAAAAATCAAAAGCGGCATTTACTTTACGCCGGATGCCTGTTTCGGCAAAAAACCGCATAAGCTCACGGCGGCCGACTTCGTGTTCGCCTGGAAGAGGATCGCCGACATAAAGTATCTGAGCAAGAACTGGTGGATTTTCGATGAACGAATCGTCGGACTCGATGAGTTCAGGGAATATACCAAAAACTGCAAAACGGCCGCGGACGTGGACTATTCGCGCCCGGTGGAGGGGCTCCAGACGCCCGACAAAAACACCCTGGTGATAAAGCTCAAGAGGCCGTGGCCGCAGATCACCTACATGCTTGCGCACCTGCCGACCGCTCCGGTGCCCGTCGAAGCCGTACGGTACTATGGCAAAGACATAGTTAACCACCCCGTGGGAACCGGTCCTTTCCGGCTGGCCAAGTGGCACAAGGGAAGTTATATCGAGCTTGTGCGCAACGAGCTTTACAGAGAGCGGTTCTATCCTTCCGAGGGCGAGGAGTCCGATCGCCAAGCCGGGTTCCTTTCAGACGCAGGCAAACCGCTTCCGCTGGTGGATAGCATAGTTATGGTTATCGTGCAGGAGGATCCGCCGAGGTGGTTTTTATTTCTAAACGGAAAGATCGACGCCTCCGGGATACCCAAGGATAATTTCGGCGAGGCCATCGACCGCCGGGGAGGGCTGACCGATCAGATGAAGCACAGGAACATCCATCTGGAAGTGTTTCGGGAGCCCAGCACTTATTGGCTGGGTTTCAACATGGAGGACGAGGTGATCGGATCCAACAGGCCGCTTCGCTTAGCCATAAGCCACGCCGTCGACCGACAAAAGTACATAGAGCTTTTCACCAACAATCGCGGAGAAACCGCCCTCGGCTTCATTCCGCCGTTGATGAAGTCCTATGATCCCGAAATCCGCCAAACAGCCGGGGGCTACGACCCGGCCCGGGCCCGTGAATTTGTCAAAATGGCGAGGGCCGCAGCCGGCGGCGAACTGCCCCGGCTTACACTTTCGATACCCGGAACCGACGCGGTCTCGCGCCAGCAGGGCCAGTTTTTCCAGCACTGCTTCGAGCAGGTGGGCCTTGACATTACAACGGACTACATGGACTGGCCGACGTTTCAGAACAAGATAAAGACCAAAAGCGCACAGATATTCATGCTCGGCTGGATCGCGGATTATCCCGACGCTGAGAATTTTCTGCAGTTGTTCTACAGCGCCAATGAATCCCCCGGGCCCAACAACTTCAACTACTCCAACGCGGAGTTCGACCGGATATACGAGCTGGCCTCGGCCATGCCGGAATGCCCCGAACGAACGGCTATGTACCGACAGGCCGAGCGTATAGTCGTGGAAGACCGCCCGGCGGTATTTCTCATGCACGGGGTGGCATATCTGCTCCACCACGATTGGGTGCACAACTACAAGCCGCACGCTTTCGGCTACGGAACGGCCCAATACAGGCGAATCGATGTCGAGCAGAGACTGCGGTACGGTAGATGAGGCGGACAGGTAAATGACCGCTTATATCATAAGACGGCTGCTATACACTATTCCGGTTGTTTTCGGCGTCTTGCTGACGACCTTTCTTTTGTTCAATATCGTCGGCGGCGATGTGACGGACCGGATCGCCGGCAGGGCGGCCTCTGCCGAGACCCGGGCCGAAATAAGAGCTGAATACGGCTGGGATAAGCCGCTGTTTTTCTCGTGGGACAGCCAGTTCATCCGCCACATGACAAACGCTGCAACCTTCCGCTTCGGAAGGTCCTGGATCGACCGGGAGCCCATAATCGACAAGATCAGACGGGGCGCGGGGCCGTCGCTTATGCTTACGGTCCCCATGTTCGTCGGGACTCTGGCCATCTCGGTGAGCCTGGCTCTTGCCGTGGCGTTTCTGCGGGGAACCTGGTTTGACAAGATAGCGGTTGTGGTCTGCGTTGCCGGCATGAGCCTGCCCTTTCTGAGTTTCATTCTCTTCGGGCAGTATTTCCTGGCTTACAAGTGGGGACTGTTCCCGGTGTACTTCTGGCCAGACTTGTCACCGCCTCAATATCTGGCCCTTCCGGTATTGATAGGTATTGCAGCGGGTCTGGGGAGCAATGTGCGGTTCTACCGCACTGTGATGCTCGACGAGATGGATGCCGATTACGTACGAACCGCCTTTGCCAAGGGACTGGGGCCGGCGGGAGTTCTTTTCAAGCACGTATTGAAAAACGGCATGATACCGATTCTGACAAGGGTTGTTCTGGCGGTGCCTTTCCTGTTCCTGGGCGCCCTGCTGCTGGAGAGGTTTTTCGGCATCCCCGGTCTGGGCTATCTGATGATAGAGGCCATAGGAGCCCGGGACTTCCAGGTCATAAACGCCATGACATATATCGGGGCTGTGCTATTCGTCGGTTTCAACCTTCTGACGGATATCTGCTACTGCCTCGTCGATCCGAGGGTTTCACTTGAATAACGCACCGGGAAAATCGGAATCTTCGCCTGTCGCGCGGGGTATCTGGTCGGACGCGGTAGGGCGGATTCGCAAGAACCGACTGGCCATGGCCTGCGCCGTGGTAATAGCCGCTTACATTCTTTTGGTGGGTTTTATCTACATCGCCGAGCTTTTTTGCCTGGACAGCAGCTTGATAGACTGGAAGGAGATAGTCGGGCCCGGCTACCGCCGCCCCGGAAGCGACTTTGTGCTGGGCACGGATTTCCTCGGGCGATCGGTCCTCAGAAAAACGCTTTACGGCGCGAAGATATCATTAACCGTCGCCTTCTGGGCATCCCTGATCAGCCTGGCCATCGGCGTTCCACTGGGGGCGATCGCCGGTTACTTCAGGGGTCTGGCTGACGAGCTTATTGTATGGCTTTACACGACCCTCAGCTCAATTCCTTATATCCTTCTGGTTCTTGCCTTCGCGCTGGTTCTGAAGGACAAAACGCTTGCTTTGCGTCTGGCCGGAACGGATATCTTTCGATTTGAGCTTGTGGGAATTACCACAGTCTACATGGCCATAGGTCTGACCGGCTGGGTAGGTGTCTGCCGGCTGATACGCGGCGAAGTCATAAAACACAAGGACCGCCAATACGTTACCGCCGCACGGTCCTACGGCTGCGGCAACGCCAGGATAATAACCAGGCACATCATACCCAACGTCTTTCACCTGGTAATAATCAGTTTTTCGCTGAGGTTCGTCACATTCATACAGGCCGAGGTGATACTTAGTTTCTTGGGCCTGGGTGAAAAGAATCGACCCAGCTGGGGGGCGATGATCGATGCGGCCAGGCTGGACCTGCCCAAGGGCTACTGGTGGGAAATGGCTGCGGCGACCGGAGGGATATTTTTTATCTCGCTGGCACTGAATATCTTCGGCGACGCTCTGCGCGATTCTCTCGATCCGAAACTAAGGATACAGTAGCATGAACACGAAGGCGCTCCTTTCGGTGGAAAATCTTTCGACGCATTTCAGCACCGCAGAAGGCGTGGTGCGGGCGGTTCAAAACGTAAGTTTCTCCATTGATGAAAAGAGCACCTTCGCCCTGGTCGGCGAAAGTGGTTGCGGCAAAACCGTGACGGCCCTTTCCATAATGCGGCTGGTCGCCGTCGGGCAGGGCCGTGTGGAGTCGGGAAGAATCCTCTTCGATGATCTTGACCTATTGCAGTTGGAAGAGAAGCGGATGCGGGATATCCGCGGCAACAGGATCGCGATGGTCTTTCAGGAGCCGATGAGCAGCCTGAATCCTGTCTACACCGTCGGAAATCAAATATGCGAGGCACTGAGGCTGCATCAGGGCGTTTATGGTGCACAAGCCCGCCGAATCGCGGCATCCACCATCGACAAAGTGGGCATATCGGAAGCCGAACAGTGCCTCCGCGCTTATCCCCATCAGCTGTCAGGCGGGATGTGCCAGCGGGTGATGATAGCTATGGCCGTAAGCTGCAGGCCCGCGCTGCTGATCGCGGACGAACCCACCACTGCCCTTGATGTGACGATCCAGGCACAGATACTGGACCTGCTGGACGATTTGCAGGTCCGCGAGGGCATGAGCATCCTTCTGATAACTCACGATCTCGGCATCGTGGCTCAGCGGGCGGATAGGGTTGCGGTCATGTACGCGTCGCGGATAGTCGAAAAGTCGACCTGTCGGCAGCTTTTCCGCGATCCGCTTCATCCTTATACGAGGGGCCTTTTGGAAAGCCTTCCACGAGGAGGGCAAAAAGGGGGCCGTCTGGCGGCCATTCCGGGAAGAGTTCCGGACCCGCTCAACTTTCCGGCGGGTTGCAAGTTTCATCCCCGCTGCCCGCTGGGACGGGAGGACGCTGTTTGCCGAAGCCGCGAGCCGGAACTTAAGGAGGTTGAAGAGGGCCGGTACGTGGCCTGTTGGAAGGCAAGGGGTTTCCATGGCTGACATAGTTCACCTACTGGAAGTGGATGATCTCAAGACCTATTTCCCGATACGCAAAGGGGTACTTCGGCGTACCGTGGGCCACGTCAAGGCCGTCGACGGCGTCAGCTTCCGCATTGCTGCGGGCCGAACGTTCGGTCTTGTCGGCGAGACCGGAAGCGGCAAAACGACTGTCGCTCGGACGGTCGCCAGACTGATTCCCGCCACCGGCGGGACCGTTGTTTTCGACTCCACCGACGTTCTCTCTGCCGACAGGCGGCAGCTGCGCCTACTGCGGAGGGACATAGGTATGATCTTCCAGGATCCCTATGGCAGCCTTAACCCGCGGATGACCGTCGCCGCCATTGTGGGTGAACCGCTGAGAGTCCAACAAGACGTTCGCGGAACCGAGCTGGCTGCCCGCGTCGGGGAACTGCTGTCAGTTGTCGGTCTGTCACGGGACTGCTTAAACAGGTACCCTCACGAGTTCTCCGGCGGGCAGCGCCAGCGGATTGGTATAGCCAGAGCGCTGGCGCTCAAACCGCGGCTTGTAATATGCGACGAACCGGTAAGCGCTCTGGACGTTTCCATCCAGTCGCAGATACTTAACCTGCTCAAGGACCTCCAGGAACAAATGGGGCTGACCTATCTTTTTATCGCCCACGACCTGTCGGTTGTGGAATACTTCTGCGACGAAGTAGCCGTAATGTACAAAGGCAGAATAGTGGAAATCGCGGGCGCCGCCGAGCTGTACGGAAATCCCCTGCACCCCTACACCCGCCTGCTGATGGCCTCCATTCCCAAACCGGAACCGCCCCGGGGTCCCAGGCGGCGGCTTGGAGCCGGACACGGCGCGGCTTCCCGTGCTGTCGTGCCCGGGTGCCCGTTCAGTCCGAGGTGCCCGGAGGGGGACGAAACCTGCCGGGCTGCCGTGCCGGAACTGGTCGAATCATCTGCTGCCGCCGGCCACCTCGTTGCCTGCCGGAGGCGCTGCGGCGCATGCATTTAAGGCTGCTTTACTCATATTGCCGCACGAAACGCGAACCGCCGCCTTTAATTAAGTAAAAATTCATCTCGGAACGGCGGTATATTGCCAAACTCCTGTTCGTCGGTTAATATTAGTACATGGCATCAACGAAACGGACCGAAGAGGACCTGCAATTCGAATTGGCGGCCGAAGGCGCTGTGGCGACCGTGCTGTTCAAACGTGAAAAGATCACCGATTCCGATGTCATCGCCGCAATGTGCGATCGGATCCAGTTCTTCATCGACTATAATTGCCCGCGCTTTATCGTGTTCGACTTCGAACAGGTAAGGTTTTTTTCTTCTGAAGTGCTTGGTTTGCTGCTGGAGATGCGCACCAAGGTGGCGGCCTGGCACGGTGAGGTGGTTATAAGTTCGCTTAACCCGCAGCTGCAGAGGGTTTTCAAGGTGACCAACCTGGATCGGATATTCACGTTTTACCCGGATGCCGAAACAGCGATAGCTGCGGGCAGCACTGTTGGCGGGGAGAAATAGACATGTACGTTACCACACAGTTCTCGGTGTTCATGGTAAATAAACCCGGGGTGCTGGCCAGGGTGCTCGGTGAATTCGCCAGGGCCAAGGTGAACATCACCGCCATTACAATGATGGACTCGGTGGAGCATGGTGTCATGCGGGCCGTTTTCGCCTCGCCGGAAAAGGCCAGAGACGTTTTTTCCAAGCTCAACATGCCATATAACGAAACTGAGGTGCTGTGTGTCAACCTGGCCAACCAGTCGGGCGCTCTGGCCGCTGTTGCGGAAAAGCTGGCTAAGAATCACATGAACATCGCATATGCCTACTGTACCGCGGGGGCCAAAGGCGGTCGCACCACCGGTGTTCTGAAAGTCGCGGACGTCAAGAGAGCAATGAAGATCATCCAGGGCAACAACAAGAAGACCCCGAAGTCCAAGCCACTCGTCCGGCGATCGAAGGCGATAAGGAAAAGGTAGGAAAAGGCACCCTCTCGCGCCGCACCAACCACTGTCATCATTTCGAGCACCTCAACCCGGCCCCGGCCCGGCAGGGATATCTAAGAAACAGGACCCAGGACAAAGGACTCAGGACAAAGAATGGCGGCCTTCGGCCGCGTGGAAGCCGCCTTCGGCGGCTGGTGAATTATGTGCAGGCAAGATGCCTGCCCCCCGACTGGGGACACCGTGCGGTTGTTCAGTTGGGGGGCAGGCTTCCAGCCTGCACGAGCCAGGGGTAAACGGTTAGTTCCTTAGGAGCAAT
>Ga0180434_10002547_pt1 | contig 24143 bp, 15 predicted proteins | sample SS_ome_7_FD_132453 | JGI IMG/M metagenome (GOLD analysis project Ga0180434, IMG submission 132453) | Hypersaline lake sediment archaeal communities from the Salton Sea, California, USA - SS_1_D_2 metaG | ecosystem: Environmental > Aquatic > Non-marine Saline and Alkaline > Hypersaline >... | reverse complement strand
TACTACTTGCGCTATCGCAAATCGTATCGTACCTGGAGCGGCCTGATCCCGCCGTTCCTGCTGACCCTGACGCCGATGGTTTTGATTCTGAAGCAGCCGGACCTGGGCACGCTGCTGATGCTGCTGCCGGTGTTGTTCGTGATGCTGTTCGTGGCCGGAGCACGCCTGGGGCACTTGGCGACGATCGTTCTGCTGGGCGCGGCGACGCTGCCGGCGTTTTATTTTCTAGGCATGAAAGACTACCAGCGCCAACGCATTGAAGTGTTGTTCAAGCAGAATATCGACGAAGAAAGCTGGCATATGGGGCCCGGATATCAACTGCGGCAAAGCCTGATCGCGCTTGGCACGGGAGGGATTAGCGGCGAGGGGTACGGCGAGGGGGCTTTCGTGCAGTACAACCTGTTGCCGGAAGAGCATAACGATTTCATTTTCGCCGTCATCGGCAATCAGTGGGGCCTGAGCGGGTGCATCGTCGTCATCCTTGCGTACGTGGTCATCATCGTCTGTGGATTGGAGGTGGCGCTGGTTACCAACGATCCGTTCGGGCGATTGCTTGCCGTCGGGGTGGTCGTGATGATCGCGGTGCAGGCGTTGCTGAATATTTGCATGACGCTCGGTCTGGCGCCGATCACCGGCATGACGCTGCCTTTCGTCAGCGCCGGCGGCAGCAGTCTCTGGGCCAACTTTCTCGCGCTGGGATTGCTGGTAAACGTCGCCCAACGTCGCCCGATGTTGATCGCGCACCCCCCGTTTCAGCACGACGATGACTAACGCTTCGGAACTCGAAGCGCCGATCGAGGCCGCTTACGCGAAGCCCGAGCTGTTCCGGGGTGGACAGGCGCATTGGCGAGAGTACGATAGGCGCGTATTCAAGCGACACGTTGTCTTATTCGCCGCCCGGTCCGGATTAGAGCATGAAGCCGCTGTTGATATTGGCGCCGTCGTCGTCGCGTTGGCCGGCCCTCGCGCAATTATTGGACGACGAGGATCCCCGGCTGCTGGATGATCTGCGCATCCGCGTAAGCGACGGCGTCCTGGGCGCCCGAGACGCTTTCGCGGTTTTGCCGGAGAGTTCGCGTTATCTGGGATGCGCCTGCCTGCGCCGCAAGCACGACGTCGGCGTGCTCGGGCAGGTTTACACGATCCCGGATCATCGCCGACAGGGACGCGCCCGTTCGATGATGCAGGCTTTGTTGTCGTGGTTCGATATGAGCGGGGGAAGGTGGTTGTACTTGACCTGCTCGCGCGAAATCGCCGAGCACGTTTTCGAGAAATTCGGATTTCGAGTACTTCATGCGTTCGGGAACAGCGTAACCATGCAGCGCGCACTGGGGCTGCTCGGCGACAATCCTTACGAGAGGCTCGGCGAATCGTTAAACATCCGCGATGTCGCCCGAGCCGACTGGCCGTTGATGACGGCGTTGCTCCAGCATTACCCCGGCGCCGATCCGCGCGTTTCGCTCGAAGAATCGGCAATAGCGGCGGAATCCACCGTCCTGGAATTGCTGACACAACAAAAAGAAGGCGCCTGCAAGCTCAAGGCCGCTTGGCGGAATAAACGCATCGTCGGCTTCGGAAGCGTCGCGACCAGCCATGCCGCCGAACGCACCTACGCCATGGCCCTTCCGCATGACCGTCCCCCCGACGGTCTGAGAGAATCGTTGGCGATGCTTGCCCGCGCCGACGGCTGCCGACAAATCGACTTTCCCATGGAAACCCTGACCGCGAAATAATTAGAGCAAATACATAAGAGCCTGGCGCCCGGCCTCCCCGTACATAACGTAGCGTCCTCCCCCCCGTGTCGGACGCAGGATCGTCGAACAATATGCGGGCGACACAGGTGCGTCGGACGCTACGAACAGTCTCTGGCGGAGTAGTCAGTTACCAGCAAACGTCGCCGTAGTTCCCAAGCAGCGTCGCCAAATCGGACAGGTCGATGCAACCGTTATCGTTCAGGTCGGCGTCCGGATTATAGCCTTGGTCGCCCGCGCAGAGCCCGTATACGCTCAGCAGTTCGGCCAGATCGGCCAGATCGACGTCGCCGTCGCGGTCCAGATCGCCGACGCACTGAAAACCGATCGCCCAGTCGCGGACGCATTCGTTGGCGTTCTCGCAGTAGGCGTAGTCGAGCATGTTCAAGTTGTCCGTCGGGGCCAGTCCGAACACGCCGCCGGGGCAAAAGAGAGTGAAATAATTGTTGCCCGAGGACGTGAAGAGGTCGCCCGGGCCGAACTCGCCGTTCAGCGTGGGCGAGCCGGGCGCCAGCGAGAAGATGATCTGATCCACGCCCGCGTCGAAGGAGAATTCGTCGTCGTAATCCACGACAATCATCGCGTCGATATCGTCGTCCAAGAGGAGCCCGATATCATACGGAGCAAGATATAATTGCTCGCCGCCCTCGACCATGGTGTTTCTGTCCACAAAAATATCCGCCGGGCTGCCCGTGCCGGGCAGCGTCAGCAACGAGGGGCTTCCTTCCGAAAGCGAGAAGAGGATCGTGCTGGGAACCTCGCGCATACGCGACGAACCGGACGGCTGCGTCGCGCCGGCGCCGTTAACGTTCGATTGGCCGTCTCCTGAGGTGTCTTCTAACGGGGATGCGTCTTTTGGGCTGAGCTTGAAGTCCACGCCCCCCGCGTCGCCGTGATTGACCACCAAGGTGTTATTATTCGATATCGAGCCGCGGATGGGGGGTATGTATCCCATGCGGGTATACAACACCAATGTCATGAAAGCGTCGCCCGCCGCTTGTCCGTTAAAGGCCTGGTCCAGCACGTTGAACGGGAAACCCTGTGCCTCCATGTTTGGATCTGGCGGTACGCCGCCCTCGGACATGCGATCCACCGAAAACAGCACGGTAAATTTGGTTGTCGTACAGCCCTGCCAAATCCGCGTGGCCACGGCGTCCAGATCGTCCCACGGGTGGTACAGCGACATGTTTTCGGCCGGGATCGCGACTTCCGGGTCGTTCGGATCGGCGCCGACGCGCAACAGATCCGCCGATCCAACGACGCCGTCTATAACCTCCGGCGAATTGCGGTCGATCGTGAACAAAGTTTCTACGAGCGGATTTTTGGCTGTGACGTCTTGGTCGCCCGCCTGAACTGTGCCCACGCTCGTCAGGAGCACGGTTGCGATGAGCAGTGTCGAAAATTTTGCTTCCATCGTTGCTGCCTCCGTGAATTGTCAGACGCCCTTCACAATGGGCGAACCCTCCCCCGCTCGCTGTAGTCCATCTTAGACGAGCGGGCCTGGAAAACGGATAGAGTTTTGCGGGGAATTTCAAGTTTTCCGGGTAATCATCGGCGAATTGTCATTGTGAGACATGCCCGGCGCGTTATTACCGACCTGCCCCCGCCGGCCAATCCGGGTCGAGCTGTAATTTGACGAGCAGACACTTGGCTAAATAGCTGTAGTTTTCGTTGTCATAGTGGCGATGCGCCTCGGCCAAGCTGAACAGCGCCGACTCGCGGCGCCCCTCGGCCAACTCGCGTACGCCGCGAAAATACCAAGCCCCCGCCATGCGGAGCCGGCTGTCGTCTGATAACTCCACGCCCGTCCTGGACGTCGCCACTACGGTCTCCCATTCGACTTGACCGCGTAGATATTGCGTCAACGTTTGCAGCCACTCCGGAGTCCAGCCGGGCGAAAGCTCGCATTGGGGACACGAGGCGGCGGGCAGCAACGCCGGCGGAGACGCAATTCCAAGAACGCAGTAACCGGCGTACAAACGCAGCCGATATTCCAATTGATCCCCGACGTCGCGCACCGCGCGATCCAAGGCCGCTTTCGCGCCGACGTCGTCTCCCGCGCCGGCGGCGATCAACGCCGCGAAAAATCCGTCGTCGGCGCATATGCTCGATTCGTCTCGTTTCGCTTCGGTTTCATACAACTTTACGTGGGTCTGCGCCGCTTCGCTGTAACGGCCGAGCCAGAAGTACAGCCGCATCTGATACGACCAACGTTCCGATTTGTCCCAGACCGATTTCCTGATCTTGGGGTTGTCGTAACGATCCCAGGCTTCGATCGCAGCGGCGTAATCGCCGCGACTCTCGTAATAAGTGGCTTCAACCGCGTAGCCGCGCGGACTCTCCGACTCGACGATTTGAGCCTCGCGCGCAGCTTTCAAACAAGCGGCGTAGGCCTCTTCGGCCTCGGCCGGCTTACCTTCGTCGCGATAGATTTCCGCCGACAACAGGTGCGTCGTCGCCAGCAGATAGCGGGGATATGCGCGCGTCGGCTGGACCAGCGTCACCGATTCGAGCCGACCGACCGCCTTGCGGTAATAGCTGTTGTCGCGCAGCGAGTACATGATTTGGTTCATCGCCCGCCCCTGATGCAGCATCGCCTGCGTGAAGTTCTTGCGCCGGCGGATGGCCTCGTCGAATGAACGTTCGGCGTCCTGCGGGTCGTACCCCCAAACGGCTTGTCCGCGAAAAAACCAGCCCACTCCCGAGGCGTCGGCGTCGATCCCGTCCGCGACGGCGATGTGACGTCGTGCGTCCGTCCACGATCCAATGCCGCGCGTGCGCACCATGCGCGTATACGCCCAGGCCAGAAGGTAACGGGCGTCGCGATCGTCGGGATGCTCCAACAGGGCTTGTTCCAGCAGTTCTATCGAAAGTCGCGGATCGTTCCGGATGTGCGCGAAAGCCACCGCCGTGGTCAAACGATACTTGTCCCCTCCGAGGCGTCCGATCCACGTGATCTTTGCCAGGGCGCGCTCCCACTCGCGATAATCGTCCAGCAAGGTGTCTTCGCAGGCGGCGATCTCGGCGGCGGCGTTCGAGCGAAAAAAATTCACGCCGAGCGGAATGATCGCGGTCAGAAGCACGGCGGCGGCGATCACGCCGGTTTGCCACGGACGCCGGCGCGTCCAGCGGAGCGCCTTGCCGATCGGACCGATCGGCCGGCTGACGATTGGAAAACCCCCAAGATACCGCCTCAGTTCGCGCGCCATCTCGTGTGCGGTTTGAAAACGCCGGTGCGGCGCCTTCTCCATCGCGCGCAAGCAAATCGTGTCGAGGTCGGGCGGTATGCGCGAGTCGATCTTCCGCGGCGGCGTCGGATCGCGATTCAGTATTTGATGGATGGTTTGTTCGTAACTCTCGCCCTCGAACGGCCGCCTGTGCGTCAGCATCACATACAGCGTGGCGCCCAAGGCGTGGATGTCGGTGCGCCGATCAATCGCCGTTCGGGGACCGGTGATTTGTTCAGGCGACATGTATGCCGGCGTTCCGACCATCTCGGTGGTTTTGGTAAGCCCCGGCTCGTTCAGCACGCGCGCCAAGCCGAAATCCGTAATATGCAATTCGCCGTCCGGGCCGAACAGCAAGTTTTGCGGCTTAATGTCGCGATGAACGACGCCTTGCTCGTGGGCGTGATGCAATCCCTCGGCCACGCCCGCCGCCAAGCGCGCGATCTCCTTGTAATCGCGCGCGGGGCCGTGCCGCCGCGCCCCCCGACTCAATCCGACGCTCGACGCCGCCGAGCGCAATAAGTTCGACGCCGAGGCGCGTTGCGAGGCGGGATCCAGCTTGACCGTTTTGGCATACCGCGCTTGCTTGCCGGCTTCGGGCCGCAGCATCGCATCGAGCGACGCCCCCTCGATCAACTCCATCGCATAATAAATGTAATCGCCCTCGCGCCCTTGGGCGTAAATGGGGACGATGTTGGTATGGTGCAGCCGCGCAGCCGCTTGAGCCTCACGCATGAAGCGCGTGATCGCACGCTCGTTGTCGTCCCGCACCGCCGAGAGCAACTTCAAGGCCACGATCCGATTCAGCGAAATCTGTCGGGCGCGATACACCACCCCCATTCCTCCGCGACCCAGTTCCTCGATTATTTCATAATCGCCCAGGCGGCTGTGCCGGCTGAGTTTTTGCGGCAGAGCCGTGATGGGCTGCGTGGGTTTATCCTCCCAGGCGGATTTGTCGAGGCTCCGCGCCGCCCCCATGTCCCCGACCAGCGCGCGCGTCTCGGCGTATCTGGTCTTGCAGGCGCGGCATCGGCCGAGATGCTCTTCAACGGCGCGCGCCTGTTCGGGGGCCAACTCGCCCTCCGCATAATCCAGCAGTAAATCCCCGACCGTCTCGCAGGTCATGTCAACATGGAATCGTCGAATTGTCTCAACTTGTCGCGCAAGATCTCCATCGCCTTGCTCAGCCGTGCTTTGGTTCCCGCCAACGAAAGGCCGATCGCCTCGGCGATCTCCTCCCGCGGCAATTCCTGGAAATAGCGCATCAACAACACGCTCCGGAGATCATCGTCCAATTCCCGCAACACTCCCAGGATGCGCAACGCGCGATCGCGTTTCAAAGCTTTCCCCGCCGGCGTCGTCAGAGGGTCGACGGCGTTATCGAAACTCGGTTGGACGGCGCGAGCCTTCCGCGCCGCGGCGGGCGCCTTGTCGTGCTGTTTGCGTTGGTAGTCGATGCAACGTCGTCGAACCACTTGGTACAGCCATCCGCGAACGCTGTTTGCGGGAAGCGAGCCCGCCTCCAGGCGACAACACGTTTCCAGAACATCCTGAACGACATCCTCCCCCGACACCGGATCGCTGAGCATCCGTCGGCTAAACAGACGCAATTCATCTCCATAACGTTTTTCGATAGCGGCTACGGCGCGGCGATCGCCGGCCCGCAAATGTTGCATAATCAGCAGATCGTCCTTGCTGAGGCTTGTCGTACTCAGATCTTGATTCGTCATTCGATAGTCTCGCCCGCGTATACGCGCCTTGGCGGTTGTCGGCGTATCGTAACGGCAATCGCCAGAACTGGTTACGACGTATGCGATCACGTTCAGACTAACCGTTACAGACTAAATCCACAACTATTTCCTGCTCATCGATCGGATGTCGCATGCGGGTGTTTCAACGCGCGACGCATTATTTTCGATTTAACGTTGGCCGAGATCACTTCTCATACGTCCTCCAGGTGAGGATTTGATCGAGTTTGCGAGACGCTTTTTGACTTGGAGCGACGAACTGCTCGCCCGGGATCGGCAGGTGCGGAAATGATCCACAGGATCTCTCCCGCCTGTCGATCCGTTGATGACATTAAACGATCCCGCGGATGAAAATTGGCCGCGGTGCCACAACTTTGGCGCCATGGGGAGCTGGCGCATAAAAACGCGGGACCGACTCTCTAGTCGGTCCCGCTAATATCTTGCCTCATGCCCTTACCTTTCGACTCCCCTGGAAAGGAATAGACAAGCACTGCTTCTTCCAACCTCTCGACTCCCCTCAAAAGGAAGGCGTCAGCAATTTAATCATAGGCGCACCTCGCGCCAGATTTCCACTTCACGACCCAAAAAAAGTGTTTTTTTAAGAAAAAGGGGCTATCTGTTAGTTATCGGACAATGGTCCGGGCAACAAGTTCAATACCGACTAGCCGACGAGCGTTATTGCCGCGCGTGCCAGCCGAGGCGCCAGTCGGTTGAGAGCGTTAAAGACGCTCTGTGTCCGACATGGCGTCGGCTGCCGCAAGGTGACGAGAAGCGAGCTAACAGCTTGTTCCATAGACGCTTAAGAGAGCCGCCAAATCGCTCAAATCAATGTCGCCGTCGCCGTCCAGGTCGCCTTGTCCGTACGTGGCGCCGGTCGTCATCCCGTAATTCGAAAGTAGCTGAGCCAGATCGCTCAGGTCGATATCCAGATCGCCGTCCAGATCGCCCGGGCAAGGCGTATCCTCACACGCTACCCGAACGACGCGGAAAGCGTCGATGCCTGCTTCGACGACCGAACCGTTGTTGAGATCCGACGCTTCGAAACGCACCTTGACCGTCGCGGTGGGCGTCACGTGGTCGCCGACCATGAATGAATGCACATTCCACCCGCCGCCAGGCGTCTGCGGGCCGACGATTTCGACGAGAGTCCAGTCGGCGCCGCCGTTGTTGGAGACGTAAATTTTGAACAGGTCGTTATTGGGATCGCCGCCGAAATTGTTTGTATACCACAAGGCATAGTGAATGCGAGCGTCGCCGTCGTTCAGATCGATGGCCGGTGAAATCAGCCAGGTGTAGCCGTCATCCACGTCGGAATTGCCGGCAACGTTGTCGGTCAGGTAACACATGCCGGAGCCGCCGTAAGCGGAAGCGGGATCGCCTCGCACGCCGCCGCCCACTGGGATACCTCGTCCCCACGGGCCGTCTGCCAGCCCGGGGCTGTTTTCCACGGTCCAGCCCAGATCGGAGTCAAAGTTATCCTCGAAAACGGTTACGATCTCGCCCACGGGCAGAGTGAAAACGTCCCCGGGCGCCGTTTCGGGCAGATAGGCGGCGCCCGCGGCGTCGCCCGTCGCCGTGAAGTAAAATTCCGGCACGTTGTCGCAACTTGCCGCTGGCAGAGTTGCTTCGTACATTCCGCCTCCCAGATTTGTCAGCGGCAAGGCGGTGTAGCTCCCGCCATCGTAGCGATAGTAAAGCATTTCACTGCCTGGGGTTATGGATTCGCCGGTCGAAACCATCTCAACGTCGATCGTCAGCGGGGTGTTCGGCGCCATGATTTCCGGCAAGCCGTTGGGCAAGCTGATATCGGTTCCGATCTGATCCAACGCCCATTCCGTCAGATGTAAAATCGCGGGTAGGTTTTCCTGACAAGTAGGCAGAATTTGTTCGGGCGGGAGCAGGAAGCCGTAATACCCGGTGTCGCGCAGCTCGATGGTGAAACCGAAGACGCCCGCGTCGCCGTAAACCCAGTCCGATGATCCCCCGCTGGCCTGATAGATCGTTTCGCAGATTGGCCCGGCTTCATAGTACTTGCCGTGAACTGATTGAATCATGCTGGACATCGTACTGCCCAGCGCGTCGAATTCGGAGCCGTCGGGTTCCGGCGGTCCGCCGACGCACTCGTTTCCGAACGGCCACAGAATCAATTGCGAATAGCTGTGATAATCCATATGAGCCATGATGTTCGGATGATCCAGAATGAAATTGCTTACCGCGGTAGTCTCGGGTTCGCTGAACGGCCCCGTGCCGTAATACAAATCGCTCGACGTGTCGCCGCTGGCGCCTGGCCCGCCCCAGCCGTAGGCCCAATTGCGGTTGAGATCGACGCCGTAAGTGCCGTCGCCGTTGTTTCGGCGGTTTTTTCGCCACATACGGTTCGGGCCCCAGGTATAGGTGTAGCCGTCGGGATTCGTGCAGGGCAGGAGATAGATGTCCAGGCCGTCGACGAGAGCTTTTACGTCCGGATCGGTGTCGTAATTAGAAACGAGATGATCGGCCAGGTACAGCACTACGGGACCGGTGATCCATTCACGGGCGTGGATCAAGCTCTCGTAGAACACCGCCGGTTTATTTTCGCCGGCGGGGCCGGTGATATGCAACACCCATAGATCGCGACCTTCGATCGACTGTCCGATGCTGAAGACTTCGCAGATGTCGGGGCGGGCGGCGGCGAGATCGTTGATGTAGGCGATGATTTCGCTTAGGGACATGTAAGCGTCCCAGTCGCCGCGGCCGTCGATTCCGGCGCCGGCCATTTGCCGCTCGATCAACGGCTGGACGTCTTCGATTCGCACCTCGTAGCTGTAACCCGCTGCATCCAGCGCTTTCTTCTGCGCCGGAGACGCCAGCACCGGCAGCAAGCCGAGGCTGGGATAATCCGTCATGATTGATTCGACGATCAGCTCGACCTGGTCGAGTTCATACTGGCTGGCGATCTCGAGTTCGACGACCGAATAGCCGGTGTAATCGCGCGGCTGGTCGGCAAACGCCGGCGCGGCCGTTATCGCCAGTACAACAGCGGCTATGAGGAAGAATTGACGCAACATTTGTGACCTCCTTGCGCGGGTTAATGCGTATGCTGTAATGTCGATCAAACAGCCCCGCGACATGGGCGGGCTGCCGCCGTGACCGCCGCGCCCGTGTCGTTGAACGTACTTCATAAATTAGTCGCCGGCGGCGTCTACGGACAGGATTGTCCGTACACGCTCAACAGGGCGCCCAGATCCGACAGATCGACGTCGCCGTCTTCGTCCAGATCGCCGTGCTCGAACATGGCGCCGCTGGTCATGCCGTAATGCGCGAGCAATTCGCCCAGATCGCCGAGATTGATCACGCCGTCGAAGTTGATGTCGCCGAAGCAGCCGACCGATTCGCATTCGTCCGGGACGCCGTTGTCGTTGACGTCCGCCGAGCGCCCGGATGCGATGTCGTCACTGTCGAGGATCGCGTTTTCGTTGCAGTCGTCGAACGTGCCCGAGCAGGAGAAGCCGCCGACGCTGACGGCGTCGATGCCCGCTTCGACTACCGAGCCGTCGTTCAGATCCGAAGCTTCGAAGCGAACTTTTACTTGCGCGGTAGGCGTGACGTAGTCGCCGACCATGAAGTTATGTACGTTCCAGCCGCCGGCGGGGGTTTGCGGACCGACGGTCTCGACCAGCGTCCAGTTCGCGCCGTTGTTGTTCGAGACGTGAATGTGGAAGAGGTCGTTGTCCGGATCGGCGCCGTAATCGTTCGTATACCACAGAGCGAACGTGAACTCGGCGTCCCCGCCGCTCATGTCGATAGTCGGCGAGAGCAACCGCGTGTATCCGCCGTCAACGTCGGAATTATCATCGACGTTGTCGGTTAGATAGCAGCGGCCCGAGCCGTCGTAGTCGTTGGCCGGATCGCCGCGATCGCCGCCGCCGACCGGATCGCCGCGCTCCCACGGTCCGTCGTCCAACCCGGGATCATTTTCGACGGTCCAGCCCTGGTCGGTTTCGAAGTTGTCCGCGAAGAGAGAGATCGATTCGCCCACGACGGCGGTCAGCGGATCGCTTGCGCCGCCGGCCGGGCTCGTCACGACGCCGCTAATAGAGCCTTGAACACTGACGTAAAATTCGGGATCCGCGTCGCAGGTTGCCGGCGGCAGCTCGGCCAGCCACAGGTCTCCGCCTTGCGACGCCAACTGCTGCTCGATCCAGACGCCGCCGTCATAACGGAAGTGCAGCTTGGCGGAGCCGGGAATGATGCTCTCGGTCTCGGCGCTGACGTCTACCAGGAAATCCTCGGATACGCCTGGCGAAAGCGTCGTCGGCACGCCGTTGGGGAATCCGATTCTGACGCCGCTGGGCGTCAGTTCAGGTGTGGCGCAAATCGAGAACGGCTGCGGTCCTTCCGGCACGTTCGTGCCGTGCACTTCCACGCGCCACAGGCCGGAGGTCGGATTGTGTACTCGAACCTGTTCGATATTGTTGACGTGGTCTTCCGAATCCTGCGCGGGATCGGCGCTGGGCGTCTCGGGATCCAGCGTCCAGGGGTAATAGCGATTGTTGGATGCGTCGTAGACGCGCAGGTCCAAATCGTTCACGAGAGTCGGATTGACGTTCGGCGTACCGGGGTAATCGTCCCAGGCGAGCGTTACCTTAACCCATTCGTCACTGGTGGACACGTTGACGAAATACTCGACTACCTCTCCCGTGGATATTTCATCGTCGTCGAATGCGCCTTCACGCATGAAATCGACCGCGTCTTTTGCGCGTACCACGCCGTAACCGAACTGGTAATCCGGTCCGCCGTGTCCGATTTTCGTGGACGTATGGGCGAACAGGACTTTTAGCAGGGAATTTCGCGGATCCGGCAGCGAGGGGAACTGCACGCGAAAATCCTGTATCAACAGGGCCGCCACCCCGGTGACGGTCGGCGAAGCCATGGATGTTCCGCAAAGAGTAGTGTAACTGTTGTCGCTGGAGGACGTACAGGAAGTGACGCCGCCGTCATCGGAAGATTGGCATCCCGGGGCGCTGATATCCGGGCGCATCCGGCCGTCGTCCATCGGTCCCCAACTGCTGAAATTAGTCATCAAGCCGTTATCCGATTCAACCGCTCCGACGGCGATGTGGTTTTTAGCGCCGGCCGGTGGAGCGATGCTGTAATAATCGCCGTAGCCTTCCACGTCGCAGCGACTGCCCTGACGTTCGTTTCCGTTGGCCCAGACGATGCGAAACGGCTCGCCGCCGCTGACCGAACCGCGTACGATGGAGTCGATCAGATTCGAGGTGGCGCCGTAATTACCTTGATACTCGCAGGGGAAGTCGTTCGTTTCAGTGTTAGTTCCGATCGAATTGTTCGCGATCACCGCGCCCATCCCGATGGCGCTCGTATAGTCCGCTTCGATATCGCCGGGGTTGGTGTACAGGAACGTGCCGCTGCCGTCGTAGTCGAAGCCGTACGAGAGCATATCGACGTTCGGGGCCATCCCGCGGTATTGGCCGCCGCTGGCCGTGCCGTCGCCGCCGATGGTGCCGGAGACGTGCGTGGCGTGATACGACATGCCGGAGCCGTCATGGACGCTCAGCCGGCCGCCGAAATCGTAGTGTGACGAGCGAGCTGTTCCGCCGTCGTAAACCAATACGGTGACGCCCGTGCCGTCCAGATCGTAGGGCGAATTCTGCAGGTTGCTGGCCTGTGCTATCACGCGGCAACTATCGTTCGTTTCGGAGAGAGGCGGCAGAGCTTCCTCGATCCATTGAATCGCATCCTCGGTCGCCAAATCGTGCATTAACGCTAACGGCGCTTCGACGACCAGGCCGTTGATACTTGTCAGTACGTCGCGAATGTTAGCCCCGTACATCTCCAGCAGCGGTATTCCCTCGGTTGCCAGATCCACGTCGCGATGGAACATGACGTACGCGCCGATTATCGGCGGCTCGTCGGCGCCGCTATTGACTACCGCCCATTCGGGCGTCAGCTCGTCGGCTAACATAGGCGTGAGTTTGACGACGGGTGCTATCGCTTCCGCCTGAACGATCGTCGCCGCCGAAATCAAGCCGTCGATATCCAATCGATCGGCGTGCAGCGTGGCGAAAAACGCATCGTCGCTCAGGTAATTCAACAACGTGACGCCGGCTTCCTCAAGCGCGGCGCGCTGCTGGTCGGTGACCGGTTCGTCGAACTGCATCACTATACGCCGAGCGTCCGAACGCGTCGCTAATTCCAGCACTTGGGCGGCGACGGACAGCGGAGCTTCGGCCATGGAGGCCTTCTCGGCCGGCTGCGTCAACCATTGAATGTCGGACGCTTCGGCCAAAAGCGACATCGGGGCGAGCAGCGCGGGCGCCACGAAGCAGCAGAGAATGAAATGCGTCTTGGTTAGAAAGAGTAATCCGTTACTGCGCATGATTTACCTCCGGCGGGTGATTGGTTAACACTGGCGCGGCGTCGCGCGGCGTCGGCGTCTGACAGTCGTCAGTGGTCGCGCGAGCACAAAGCTCCCTACTCATTTCGTCGCGCTCCTTCGGTACAGTTCTGAGAACGCTTCGAAAGCAAGCGGCACGATGCGATTGGCAAATACCCGAAGCTCCCATCCGGGCGTCTTCTTCCTGGCTCGCCTCTCCGTGACGCGTCGAAGGCTTCTCGCTAAGCGTCGTAACCGAGCCGTGCCTATACGCAACTTCAAGCACGCGTCGGGCTCGGCGATCATCGCGAAAGGTCTGCGACAAAAGAGTATTACGTTAAAACAACTGTAGCGGCCTTATCGCGGCGATTCAAGGAAGAATGATATGGAGTTATGATCTAGCGGAGTTTCAGCACGCTCGTGGCGTTCATGAGGGGTTGGAAGAATCAACGTCGCCGACTTATCGGACGCATTCGTGCAAATCTTCAATTACACGGAGGAGCAGGACATGCAAGCCGCCTTACTGAACAAAATACAACCAATGAAGGACTCGACCCTGAAGTTGCTTGATTTACCGGACCCTGAGCCCGGTCCGGGCGAGGTGCGGCTGCGCGTCAGTTGCTGCGCCGTGTGCCGCACCGATCTGCACGTGATCGAAGGCGATCTGCCCGTCAAAAAATTACCGCTCATCCCAGGTCATCAGATTGTAGGGCGGATCGACAAGCTCGGCCCCGGCGCCGGTCCGCTCAAAATCGGACAGCGCGTCGGCGTGCCCTGGCTGCGGCATACTTGCGGCGGCTGCGAATTTTGCGAAGGCGGACGTGAGAACCTCTGTGAATCCTCGCGTTTTACAGGCTATCATGCCGACGGGGGATACGCCGAGTACACCGTCGCGCCGGAGGAGTTTGTTTACGAGATTCCCGACGCGTTCGAGGACGTTGACGCCGCCCCTTTACTTTGTGCCGGGATCATCGGTTATCGCGCGCTGAAACGTTGCGATCTGAAGCGGGGCGGGCGGCTGGCGATTTACGGCTTCGGATCATCGGCCCATGTCGTGATGCAAATCGCGCTGCATCGCGGCTGTGATGTATATGTCGTCAGCCGCGGGGAGAAGCATCGCGAGTTGGCGCTGAGCATGGGGGCGTCCTGGGCCGGAGTCGCCGCCGAGGATATGCCGGACAAAACCGAGAGCGCCGTCATCTTCGCGCCGGTCGGTCATCTTGTTCCGCCGGCGCTGAAGATGCTGCGAAAGGGGGGCGCTCTCGCACTCGCGGGCATTTACATGACCGACATCCCCGCCATGGAATACGAACAGACCATTTTCTACGAACGTGACATTCGTTCGGTCACGGCCAACACGCGCCAGGACGGGCGCGAGTTGCTGGCCGAAGCCGCCCAGATCCCCATTCGCCCCCACGTAACGACCTACCCGCTGCACGAAGCGAACCAAGCTCTGTGCGACCTGAAAGCCGACCGCGTCAACGGCACGGGCGTGCTGGTGACGGGTACGTGAAAAGTAACAAAGTAACAAAGTAACAAAGTAACAAAGTGACGAGGTGACGATGGTTGTGTCCGACGGGTTTACTAAGCATGAACCCGAAACGCTTTCGTCGTCGATCATTCGCGCGGGACGCATTTGTCTGTTTCATCGAGAACGGCGTAGACGTCGTCTTCGCGGAAGCATGCCTGCCGAAGTGAGTCGTGTTCCTCGACCGCCGGCGTCTCGGTGATACGCCGATTGAGGTTCGCGCGGACGATGCGGCCGACGGCCGCCTTTATGCGCGCGCGGCCATTTGGGGCCGTTCCGAACGCCGTTCCAAATCCCCTAAATTAACATTCCAGCTTTCCGCAGTCGGATTTTTGAGAAATTTGTAAAACTCGCTTGCGTTTGTGTGGAGATGTGGTATTATTTCCCTGTGGAGACCTGTAGAAACCTGTGAGTGGATGAGAGTGGGGCGCGTGGACCGTGTTTTTTGTCGGCATGTACGAACTTTCGATCGACGCCAAGAATCGGCTGTCGATTCCGCATGCCGTGCGGTCCAAGATGAACTGCGACACGGATGGTCGCTCGTTCTATGTGGCGCCCGGTCAGAAGCAGGGTACGTTGGCGATTTACCCGGAACGCTATTTCGAGCAAACCCGGGCGCAGTTTCCCGCCGACGAGCAGCTTTCACAGGAGGCTTACGAGTGGCGTCAGTTCGAGTACTCGCAGGCCGCGCTGCTGGATCCCGATACACAGGGTCGCATTTTGGTTCCGGACCGGTTGCTGAAACGGGCCGGAATTGGCAAGGAAGTCACGCTGATCGGCGTTCAGGATCGGCTCGAACTGTGGAGCCGGGCGGCGTACAACGCCTTCCAGGACGGTAAGTGGCCGGACTATCCGCAGCATCGCGCGGCCGCGATGAAGGAATTGCGGGAGCTTCAGGCCGCCGAGAAGGCCGCCGCGTCGGAATAAGTCGTTCAGCGATAACGGATATTGGTTGGGTTCAGCGAAGGTTGTACGGCGACGGCAAAGGGATTCGCCGTCGTCTGTTAACGAGTTCGGTCGCATAGCTCTCAGGGTCTTTTTCGCCGGAAGACCTGCTCTCTCATGAGCACGGATGCTCTGCTATGCTCCGCAGGCGGCATTGGATGCTCGCCTGGTCCCACTTTAGGCCGCACGTAACTCAAGGATGAGAAACGTCGGCCTCCCCCTCCTTTCGCCTGCGCCCAACTGACAGGTCAGGCGAAGATTTATTGAGTGATTTCATCTGGCTTGTCCAGAGTAAGACCATAACGCGCCAGGAGCGCGCGCCAAAATACGGTAAAGCGTTGTGAGTGATCCACGACACAAGCATGAACCGGTACTGATCGAGCCGGTCGTGGAATTGCTTGCGCCCAAGCCGGGCGACGTCGTATTCGACGGGACGGTCGGCCTGGGCGGGCACGCCTCGGCGCTGATTCCGTTGATTTCACCGGGCGGCAAGTATATCGGCGTTGATCTGGATGAGGAGATGTTGCGGCCGGCCGAGGAGCGATTAGCGACGTCGACCGCGTGCGAGTTGCACCTCTATTGCGGGAATTACGCCGATCTGCCGGAATGGCTGGAGCAAGCGGGCGTTGATCAGGCGGATAGCATGCTGCTCGATCTGGGCCTCAACAGCGCGCAACTGGACGATCCGATGCGCGGATTTTCCTTCGATAACGACGGTCCGCTGGACATGCGTTTCAGCCGGGATCAGAAAGAGCAGGCGCTGGATTTGGTGAATCGTCTGGATGATCGCGAGCTGGCCGATTTGTTCTACCAGTTTGGCCAGGAAGGGAACAGCCGCCGGATCGCCAGACGGATTTGTCAGGTGAGGCGAACCGGCAGGATACGCACGACGAAAGTGTTAGCGGGGGCGGTCGAGTCGGCCTTTATGGGCGGCAAGTCCGCGGCGCGCGGGAAGATCAACCCGGCAACTCGCGTATTTCAGGCCTTGCGGGTGGCGGTAAACCGCGAATTCGAGAATCTCGAACGATTTTTGGTGCAGGCGCCGCGCTATCTGCGGATCGGCGGCAAAATGGCCGTGATAAGTTTTCATAGCCTGGAAGACGGTAAAGTTAAATCTTTCTTGCGCGACGCGAACAACGCGCCGGCTATGCGCGAGATTACGAAAAGACCCGTGACGGCCGCGCCGGCGGAACGAAGACGTAATCCGCGCAGCCGCAGCGCCAAGCTGCGCGTCGCCGAGAGGCTGGCGCCGTGACGGGCCGGCGGCCGACGAGAACGGCAAGGAGGCTGAGATGACGCTGAGTGTGACGGCGGCGGGCTTGACCGGCCTCGGTTTCATCGGCGTGATGGCTTATCTGGTGAGTCTGACGCCGCGCCCCGTAGACGAACAATCGACGCCGCTGGTTAAGCTCGGCGGCGAGGGCGCCGCCCGCGCATACGCCGCCGCTCGCGCGCGGCCTGACCGTTTGAAGGGGCGTTTCGCGCGCAACAGCACCGTGGGCGCGACCGAGCGCATCGCGCCAAAAGACGAAGTCGTATCAGTCTCGGCGGAAGATATTTCCTCGAAGCTCGAACGCGACCTGCCCCGGCTCTACATCCCCGGGGCGCCGGTGGTGCATCGAGAGATGTTGCCGGTTGAAGCGTCGCCGGCGCCTGCGAGTTACGCCTCCGCGGAGACGCCGTTCGTCACCGAGGATTCGGCGCCGATCGCGGAGTTAGACGAGAATCGGCCGCGGATGCTGGCGGCCTTGCGCTCGGAAGAGCCGGAGCAATACGTCGAGCCGCGGGACTAACCTTTGTACCAGCAGTACACGGTCAAGCGCGGCGATTCGCTGCACGGCATAATTCAGCGATTTTGGAAGCGCGTGGACGCCCGAGCACTGAAGGTATTCCTGGCGGCCAATCCGGAGCTTGCGGGCCGGGAGGATCGGATTTTCCCGGGCGAGGTTTTGATCATTCCGTCCGAGGAAGCACGAACGTCGGGGATCCGTTTTGTCGGGGACGACTCGGGCGCAGCGGCGCCGACGATCAACTATAGTTGGTATACGGTTAAGCGGAAGGACTCGTTGGCGAGCATCGCCCGAAAGCATTTAAAGGATTCGGAGCGTTGGCGCGAGATAGCGGAGTTGAATCAGATTGTCAACGCCGATCGTATTCTGCCGGGCGTCAGGATCAAGTTGCCGTCCGAGCGGACGGATATATAAAGAACTATTGACGTGGTTGCGGAATTTTATGAGAACGGAGCACCGGACGGGCGTCTCGCTCGAGAAGTATGCGCCGAGGGCGGCCATGCTACGTATCAATCGATGGCTGACGGAGCACTAGGTCGTTCTCGCTTGGCGGCGGATTGATTACGGAGATGCGGGGGATTGAGCGGCGATTCATGCCCGTGCGCTGGTTAATCCTGATTCTTGCGTTGTTCCTGGCGGCAATGATGTGCGTCGTCATGTTGCGCGCCGAAACGGCCGGCTTGCATTACGAATTGTCGCGGTTCGATCGCAGAATGGAGATATTGCGGCGGGAAATCATCGAGATGGAGTTGGAGTTGGAGCGGCTGCGCAATCCGACGCTCATTCGGGATCGGTTGGACGAATGGCGACAGGATGCGCCGATGGGCGATAAATGACGGAGCGGTTCTTCGGCAGGGAATGGAGATGGGCGGCTCCGGGCGTCGCGGACGCCCGCGCGGCGACCGGAGCAGATGTATTAGTGCATTTTAGTTAATGGTGCAGCATTCGATCCTTAACCGTTGCGACCAATCTCAGTGTCGGACATAGGCGATCAGAATCCCGAGCGTCAGCGTACGGGCCGGCGTTATCACACGCCTACGACCGCCAGGGGCGTCGGCCGCTGCGGATAACGTGCAATGCACTGGTCGGCGGCGATCAGGGCCGAGGCGGTTAGAGATGAAATTCGAGCATCTGTTGTTCGCGACCGTAACGATTCTACTGTTGGGCGGCGGGTATAAATTAGTAAAGCTGGAACGTACGCAAGGTCGAGAGTTACGCGAGCGGGCACAGCGCCAACAGACGCAGAGTTGGACGATCGCCGCGCAACGCGGCGACATCCTTGACTGTCAGGGGCGCGTCTTGGCGGGCACGCGCCGCGCGGCGTCGGTGTTCATGGACCCGGGCTTGATCGAGGATGCGGCGGCGGCGGCGGATTTAACGGCCTCGATTTTCAATCTCGATCCGGCCGAGATCGAGCGGGAGATTCTGGCGAAGCGCGGCAGCCGATGCGCATGCGTGAAGTCCGACATATCGGAAAAGGAGCAGGCGGAATTCGCTCGCGTACAACGAGAGCATCGTTTGGAGGCTTTCGAGACGCACCAAGAGCCGGGATGCGCGGCGTCGGTGTTCATGGACCCGGTGATGGTCAAGAATCCGGCCAAGACGGCGGCCCTGCTGGCGCCGATATTCGGTTTGGATCAGGCCCAGTTCGAGAAAACGATACGGGAGTTGCGCGGCATACGCTTCGCATGGATCAAGCGCGATGTCACCGATATGGAATTGTCGGATTTTAACCGCGCGCGCCGGGAATACTCCCTGAAGGCCTTCGGCGTGCGCCGCGAGCCGCGGCGCGTCTACCCGTACGGCAGGTCGGCGGCGCAAGTCATCGGGTTCGTCGGCGCCAGGCAGCAGGGCCTGGCGGGAATCGAGCAAACGTATGAAAGCATGCTGACGGGCGTCGACGGGAGTCGCAGCACGACGGTCGATATTCGCGGGCGACGGACTCATAGCGAGCCTGACGCCTACCAGCCCCCGATCGACGGGGCCAGCGTAGTGTTAACCATCGACGCCCATCTCCAGCAGCGCGCCGAACATCATCTCGGAAAGGCTTGCGAGGAGTTCAAGCCGGAATGGGCGACAGCGGTCGTGATGGATCCGCTTTCGGGCGAGGTGTTGGCGATGGCCGTGACGCCCGATTTCGATCCGGCCAAGCCGTTTCCGGAGAATTTGACCGACGAAATGAAAAAGGCCGCCTTCGACCTGCAACGAAACCGCGCGATCGCGGACGCATACGAACCGGGCAGCATTTTCAAGCCGTTCATCGCCGGGCCGGCGTTGGAAGCGGGAATCACCAGCCTCGACGAGAGTTTCGCGGTCAATGGCCCGGCGCACAAATTTGGTTCGCGAATAATTCACGACGTACATCCCTACGGGACGTTGGCCTTGTATGAGGTTATCAGCAAGTCCAGCAACATCGGCATGGGGATGTTGGGGGCGCGTTGCGGTAATGAAAATCTTCACAGCTTCGTACGCAGTTTCGGTTACGGACGAAAAACCGGGATTAATCTGCCCGGAGAGCACGCGGGTCTTTTATTTTCGCTGAAACATTGGACGAAATTCTCAACCCAGTCGATTCCGATCGGGCAGGAAATCGCGGTTACTTCGCTGCAACTCGTGACGGCCTTCAGCGTTTTCTGCAACGACGGGATCTTATATCAACCGCGAATTGTACGGGGCGTCATCGACGCGCACGGGGAGACGCGGGTTGACAATTCGAGCCCGGTCGAAATTCTGCGCGTGCTGTCGCCCGAAACCGTGCGCGAGTTCCGAATGCGCGCCTTGGTCGAAGTCGTAAACAGCGGGACCGGCAAACCCGCGCAACTGGCGGAATATCAAGTGTTCGGTAAGACCGGAACCGCTCAGGTGGGGCGCGAGGACGGCAAGGGTTATATTCCCGGAGCGTACGTCGGGTCGTTTCTGTGCGGAGCACCGGCCGAAAGCCCGCGAGTCGTTGTGCTCGTCTCGTTGTTTCGTCCGTCGAGCGGCAAATACTACGGTTCGACCGTCGCGGCGCCCGCGGCGGCGGCGATCGTCGCCGACGCGCTTGATTACATGCAGGTTCCCCCGGAGTCGCCGGCGGTCGGCTCGGCCGCTTATCAGCAGCGCGACATAAGCGGCCGGGCGTGGTAGAATGGAGAGAGAAGCCTTGGTTGAAAGCATGACGACAACGCCGGAAAAACAGGCGAACGAAACGCGGCCGCTGCGCGAGTTATTGCGAGGCGTCGTCGCCCCGCCCGTTCCTCCGGAATGGCGCGAACATCTTGTCTCCGGCGTATTCGACGATTCTCGCCGCGTCGAGCCCGGCGGCGTGTTCGTCGCGATTCGCGGCGGCGCCGTCGACGGTCGTAAATTTGTCGGGGACGCCCTGGCGCGCGGCGCCGCGGTGCTGATCGGCGACGGCTTGAGCCCGGTCGATAAGGTGCTGGTTGTCAATGTGCCCGACCCGCGCAAGACTTTGGCCCTGCTGGCCGTGCGCTGGCACGGGCTGGAAAGCCTGTGTCGAAACGATCTGTTGCTGCTCGGAATCACCGGCACGAACGGCAAGACAACCGCCGGATTCATGACGCAAGCGATCTTGCAGGCCGGGGGATGGAAATGCGGCTTGCTGGGTACGATCCGCTACGACTTATGCGGCGAAGCGAAAACCGCCGGCATGACCACGCCCGGACCGCTCGAACTGGCCGGTTATCTCAGACGCAGCTCCGACAACGGCGCCCGGGCCGTGGTGATGGAAGTATCCAGCCACACGCTGGATGAGCGTCGAACGGACGGCCTGCGTTTCGCGGCCGCCGCGTTTACGAATCTGACGCGGGATCATCTGGATTATCACAAGACGTTCGAGGCCTATCGGGAGGCGAAAGCGCGGTTGTTCCGAGAACTGGACGATTCGGCGAAGATCGTGCTCAACGTCGATGATCCGAACGCCGACACGATGCGCGCCGGTTGGGAATCGGGCGTTATAACCTACGCGCTCGATCGGCCCGCCGATCTGACGGCGTCGAGCATTCAGGAGTCGTTCAATGGAACGAGCTGCCGATTGCGTTTGAACGACGAAGCGTATGATCTGACCAGCCGCATGGTCGGGCGACATAACGTGTATAACGCCTTGACGGCGGCGGGGCTGGCTCGCGCGGTCGGGATGCCGAACGAGGCGATTATTAGCGGGTTGAGCGCGCTGCGACACGTGCCGGGTCGTTTGCAGCGGGCGCCAGGTGCGCCGGAAATCGGCGTTTTTATCGACTATGCACACACGCCCGACGCCGTGTACAAGGCCGCCGGCGTGCTGAAGCCGTTGGCGCGTAAGCGGCTGATCGTGGTGTTTGGTTGCGGGGGCGATCGCGACCGCGAGAAGCGGCCGATGATGGCCCGGGCGGCGAGCGAGTTCGCCGACGCGATCATCGTCACCAGCGACAACCCTCGCACCGAGGATCCGCGCGATATTATTAACGACATCATGCCGGGTTTCGACGAGAATGCGCGGCGGCGGGTGTTGGTTGATCCGGATCGACGCGGCGCTATTCACGCCGCCGTCTCATGCGCCGCCGAGGGCGACGTGGTGCTGGTGGCCGGCAAGGGACATGAGGATTACCAGATCATTGGCGCCGAGCGGCGGCATTTTGACGACATGGAGACGGCGCTAGAGGCGCTTAGCGTGAAGGCCGGTGCTGGAGATGAATAACTCGTGATAAAGCTGGTGTTAAGCGAAGTGGTCGAGGCGATTGGCGGGCAGGTGGTCGGCGACGCGCCGATGCTGAGCGTGAACGGCGTTTCGACCGATTCGCGCACGGTGCGGTCGGGCGAATTGTTTTTCGCACTGCAAGGACCGAATTTCGACGGACACGAATACGTTTCTCGCGCGTTCGACGAAGGGGCGATCGGCGCCGTCATAAAAAACGCACGGACGCTGGAGACGGCTAAGATCATCGAGGGCGCCGAGCACCCCGGCGTGCTGGTGGCGGTGAATGATCCGCTGAAAGCGCTGGGAAAACTGGCCGCGTTTCATCGAAGTCAATCCTCCGCCGACGTGATCACCGTCGTCGGCAGCAACGGCAAATCCACCACCAAGGCCATGATCGACCACATTTTGCAGGGCAAGCTGCGCGGGCGGTGCAATCCTAAAAGTTTCAACAACAACATCGGCGTGCCCTTGACGCTGCTGTCGGCCGAGGCGCCGGACGACTATCTGGTGGTCGAGGTCGGTACCAACTCGCCCGGTGAAGTGGCCGAGCTGGCCGAACTGGCCCGCCCCAAGATGACCGTCATCACCTGCATTAGCGAGGAACACCTCGAAGGACTCGGCGATCTGAACGGCGTGGCCCTGGAGGAATGTTCGGTTTTGGCGCATGTGCCGGCGGGCGGATTCGCGGCGATCAACGTCGACTGGCCGCGTATCCGGGAATTCCTGCCGAGCGCGGGCCCGACCATCGCGACATTCGGACGTTGCGCGGAAGCCGACCTGCGCGTCACGGAGACGCGTTACGATTCGCCTTGGCTAAACTTTAAGCTGAACGATCGCTTCGATTATCGACTGCGCATGCCGGGCGCCCACAACGCGCTCAACGCGGCCGGCGCGATCGCTGTCGCGCTGCGCTGGGGATTTGAGCATGGGGAAATCGCCGAGCGGCTGGAGAGCTTCACGGCCTTGCCGATGCGTTCGGAGGTGGTGTCGTTCGACGGACTGACCGTGATCAACGACGCCTACAACGCCAATCCGGATAGCGCCGTCGCGGCGATCGAAGCCTTGGAAGCCATGCCCGCCGCGGGACGCAGGATCGTCGTCTTCGGCGAGATGCGCGAGTTGGGCGAGCATGCCCCGGAGTTGCATCGGCGCGTGGCCGAGCGTCTGGCGAGCGCCCGTATCAACCATGTGTGCCTAGTCGGCTCGGCGGCCGAGATGATGAGCGAAACGCTGCGCGGCGCGGACAGCTTATTCGGGCCGAAGGTGGATTGTTGCGAGACGGTGGTGCAGTGCCGCGACAAACTGGCGGGGGCCGTGAAGGCCGGCGACGTGGTGTTGCTCAAGGGATCGCGACTGGTCGGACTGGACCGGCTGGTCGGATCGCTGCGTTCGATAATGAATAAACAAAAAACGACCCCGGTCGATTAGCGATGCTGTATCACTTTTTTTACTGGCTGACCAACGGCGCGCATTACGCCTATCACAGCCCGCTGTTTCGTGCGACGATGGCGGCCTTGCTCGCGTACGTCATCGTCTGGGCGCTCGGGGGACGCGTCATCCGCACGCTCGTCAGGCTCAAGATGGACGACGTCACCGATTTCAAACACGAGGCCCTCAATCGTCTGACCCAGAGCAAAAAAAACACGCCAACGATGGGCGGCATATTGATCGTCGCTTCCATCATCGTCACGACGTTCCTGCTGGCCGATCTCGCCAACTTCTATGTCCGCATGGGCGTCCTGTGCCTGATCTGGTTGGGCGTGCTGGGCGGCGTGGACGACTGGATCAAGTTAACCGCCGCTCGACGCTCCAGCAGCCGCGACGGGTTGCGCTGGTGGGAAAAGCTGCTCTTCCAGGCGGCCCTGGGGGCCTTGCTGGCGATCTTCATTTTGCGCACCGGCGAGGGGAATCTGGTGGCGGCGCGCTGGCTGGACGTCGATGCGCCGTACAGTCCCTATTACAACGTCCTCAGCATCCCGTTCTACAAGCACGGGATAATGCTCGCGACGCCGGTGTTTGTAATAATCGCCGTGATTGTGCTGACCGCGACGTCCAACACCGTCAACCTGACCGACGGCATGGACGGGCTCGCCAGCGGCT
>Ga0180434_10002546_pt1 | contig 24150 bp, 28 predicted proteins | sample SS_ome_7_FD_132453 | JGI IMG/M metagenome (GOLD analysis project Ga0180434, IMG submission 132453) | Hypersaline lake sediment archaeal communities from the Salton Sea, California, USA - SS_1_D_2 metaG | ecosystem: Environmental > Aquatic > Non-marine Saline and Alkaline > Hypersaline >... | reverse complement strand
GGGTTACGACATGTCGGGTGCCCCATCCCCTCCAGGGGTGGGGGACGGAGCAGGGTGGATGCGAGATGCCAATCTGGAGGCGCGGGTTATGATCCGTTTGGTGCTTGTTGTGTTTTGTGTCGGTGCGATGGTTGGGGTGTCTGCTGGTGACGTGGAGCCGGGTGGGGCATTCCATCCTGGTGTGGGGAACCAGGGCGACACCAGAACAGACGCGGACCAAGCCTACGGCCCGCTGCCTGAGCCAGACGACGAGCGGACCGAGTGGCCATACTTCGTCGATGCGGCCTCGGTATTCAGGGTGATCGACGACTACCAGAACCCCCCGTGGGCCGGTGGAGACGATCCGGATGATCCGAACTACTGCAATCTGACAGTAAAGAAGACCTCGCGCGATTCCCGCTCGATCATTGAATACGATCTCTCGATGGTTCCCGACGAGTTCGATCGCATCACTTTCGAGACGAACATCCGGAACAACGACGTCGGCGACCCCATTGAAACCGTGGAGTTCTATCATTTCGTCGGTAACGGCCAGATGGACGATGAGGACGGAGTCGCGGGCGAGTACTTCTGGACACTGGTGGACGCGTTCCCCGATGTTGGTCTGCATTTGCGACTCGACGTGACCGATCTGGTACGACAGTACAAGCAGCAGGGAAACCAGTATTTAGGGTTACGCCTTTCCTCGCCGGATGACTTTGCCCGGTTCGCCCTCGGGAAGTCGCTGGGAAGTACCGCACCCTGTCCGTACCTCAGGGTGCTATCTCCCTTTTCCCCCGTGAGCGCTGATGACTACGCCTATTTTGAATGGTGCATGTGGGGGCCTGACTTTGTCTATGCGCAATCATGCTTGCTAGTTTGGGATTTCGACTATGACGAAGATGTCGATTTGGCCGATTTCGCTGTCTTTCAGACGTTGAAATGACACAGGCGGCATCAAAGAGCAGCCCCTTGCGGCCCATTGGGCCGCAAGGGGCGATTGTCAAGTCACAACAGAATGGAACCCGTTACTCATCACATGGGACTTCGTACGCACCCATGTCGATCGTTGTGGTCGTCTGGGTGCACATTGCGTTGACGTCCACAAAGCGATCAATGCCTTCGAGATCGACGGACGTATCGTTCTCCGATGTTCCCGTTGACACGCCATCGCCTTCGTCGATGAGGTCATCGTTCGCGCTCTCCTCGGGGTCGAGCCTGTACGGGTGATCGCCGGCATCCAGGAACTCCGCCGTGGCATCGACGTTGTGGTCATCATCGTCGTAGCAGAATCCGCCGAAGGTCTCATCGCAAGTCGACAATGCCGTGTAGGTTACTGCCGCATCGCCGCCGGCGATGTGGATTTGGGAGCTTTCGTCGTTTCCGCCATCGTCAAGGTTGTCCTTGAAGATGCAGTTGGTGGCGGTGATGGTGGCGTTGACGACCTCCTCATAGATTCCGCCGCCTTGACCGCCGGCACCGTCGTCGTCGGCCACGTTGTCAGCAAAGGTGCAGTTGATAAACGAACCGCCGGACTTACTGTAGACCGCGCCGCCAAAGCCGTCCTTGGGCACATACGGCGAGACGTGGATTTCGCCGCCGGCGGTGTTAGTCGCGAACAGCGTGTTCACGAAACTGACGTAGTCGTTGTAATAGCCCCCGGCGTAAACTGCACCGCCCTCTTGCCCAGTGGTGTTGCCCTCGAACCTGCACGCCGTCACCGTCAAGTAGGTTCCGGAGGATAGCGCCTTGTGAACCGCACCGCCCGACGCGTCAGCCACGTTGTTTTCAAAGTCGCACCGCAACAGCGTCAGATCACCAGGGGTGTGGATGGCCCCGCCCCACTCAGGGGCCGTGTTTGCAGAGAACTCGCAGTCGGTAAACGACAGGTCCGTAGTGCCATAGTAGGCATGCACGGCGCCGCCGTACCCATTGCTCACGTTCCCGGTGAACTCACAGCCGTTGGTAAACGTAGCTGTCAAGGCGCCGTCACAGTAGACGGCTCCACCCCTGCTACCGGCCTCGTTCTCGTCGAAGTCACAGTTGTCGAAATCAGCATCGTCTGAGACGTAGACGGCGCCACCATAGCAATAGGCGTCAGTAGCTGTGTTGGTCGTGAAAGTGCAATCCGTAAGGTCGATGCTTGCACTCGCATGCAGTCCGGCGCCATCTCCGGCGACGGCCGTTGTGTTGTTGGTGAAGCTGCATCCGGTCAGGGTCATGGTGCCCTCGGTGCATACACCACCACCATCACCACCGTCCCCCGTCGTGTTGTCGTTGAACTCGCAGTCAGTCAGGATGAGGTTGCCCGTGCGAGTCATCATGGCACCGCCCTTGTCGGTGGCGTAGTTGTCCTCGAACTTGCAGTTCTGAACGGTGAACGTTCCGCCTGGGCTGCTTGAGCCCCCGCTGGCGTACCCATTCTGGAGGCCTCCTCCTTGTTTGGTGGCGTCAGTTGAGCCGTCTGAGTAGCCTCCGCTAATCGTGAACCCTTGAACAAGCGTGAGGGCTGCGGTGATCCTGCTTCCGGCTGTGACGACGTGGTAACTGTTGTCGTCGAGGGTCCCCGGGGTGCCAGCATCATCGCCTTCGAGATCGCCGCTGAGGATCGTCTCATACAGATCATAGTCACGCAGATCCGGGTCGACGCAGGCGCAGGGTCCGGCGTAACCTCCCTTCAGGTAGACGTTGTTGACCATCTGAAACGAAGCTGTCCGCACCTTGAGGTCCCCGTCGCAGGGCGTATAGGTGCCCTGTCCGACCTTTATCGTGTCGCCGCTGGCGGCTTCGCCGAGGGCGTGTTGCAGGGTCTCAAAAGCCAGAAACCAGCCACTTCCGTCGTTATCGTCGTCGCCCCCGTCACTGCTGACGTGGTAGGTATCGGCCGCAGTTGCCGCTGTGGCACCGAAGACCAGCCCGCAGCATACGGCGAGAATCACGATCAGATTGAAAGACCCTTCGAACCTTCCGACCAACCACCCAAGGGCTTGAGAGTGGTTGTCCACTTTCGAGACATTCACACCAGTTTCATTGTGTTCTGAAATACTTGACATAACTACCATCTCCATATGAAAACTGTCCGAACTACAAACTTGGGCCGCTCCCACGTTGGAAACGCCCGATACGCGATCGACGCCGACCGGAGCAGTCCTCCGCCGCAACGTGTGCCCATCACTTCGCTCAACGAAGAGCGGGCGTGGGCGCGAACTCGCCGTGGAACACCTCTGAGACCTTTCTGCGTTTCCCTCCCTTCTCGGTCATCGCTCTTGGTGGTAGCCTCGGCGGACCGTCGGTCTGCGCGCAGAATCCCTGTGCTGCGGGATCGTGGCTTCTTTGATCACCGCAGTGTGTAGACTCGCCTTATCCTGGAGTTACAGGAGGCCTGTTACGTGTTATGAACTGTCATAGAAGTACATACTGCCTTTCCTCCTCAGTCGTGGTTGTAAGCAGCTTCGCGAGTCCGGCACGCGATCAGCTCGGCATCTTCCGCATCTCGACTATTGATGCGCGTACATTCCCTGTGTGGTTACAGGGCGCTCTTACGCCTGTAGCCACGGCGACACTTGTTTTGTGTTATCAGTGGCCTATACTCTTATGAACTGTCGAGCAGGGGCATGAGAGTGTTCTCCATGTTGAGATACAGCAGTTCCATTGGTATTCATCAACGCTGGTGACCCAGTACGTCTGTCATTTCCCCTGGAGAGGATCGCCTTATTCTGTCGAGTCAAATAGGGGAGTTACGGTCCGAGCGACAGCGAGACCGGGGCGCTACCCCGGCTCCACTGGTTGTCCCGCCCGAACCGTGAGTGTGCGTGTTATGCGCACACCCTCCCCGTGTACCATGCCGTCCGGGTTCAGAAGGCGACTGGCATGCCGCCCTCCTCTTACCGACCCTGGGCTGTTACAGCTGGTCGTCTACAGCTACGGCGGTTACAGAACCTACAGATTAGGTGTCCTCTTCGGTTCACTCCGCCACATGCGTCACTTGCCATGAAAGGCAGAACACATTCGGTTGCCGTGTCTCACAATCCGCCTTTCCGGTGCCCTCTTACACCGACCTCCTTAGAATCCACTTACGCAAAGAGAACGTCTTGCCTGCACGCTCCAGCAGACTTTCGGCCATCCAACGCGCACTCCCCCCCTCACGGAGAGACAGAACACGTTGCATGTTCCCTTGATGCGGTCTTCCGGAGCGTTCTCGCACAGAATCTCAGGAATCCCAGCGTACAGCCACAAAGCCCCGCCCATTCGGCAAGACTTACTCTTGACCGTAGGCGCAGCTCCCCTGTTTATGCCGCCTGTCTTGCAAGGACTCGCGCACAATCGCTGCGCGGACATGCAGAGGCATGCATCAAGCGGGCGAACACCAAGTTGTCAACAAAGGGCAGTTTTGACGGGCGGGGACAACATCACCCCTTAACCTGCTCCTACTACGTTCATTTAGAAGTATCAGCCAAGTCCCCAATGTGGTTCCTGGCCCAGGACTTCCATTCCTGATCCCCCGGTCCCGTAGCGAGCTGAGCTAGTAGCTGCTCAAGGACAAGTGGCTCCTTCCTAACTTCCAGACAAACATGAGCCAGCCGTCCGATGGCCTCGAACGTGTCATGGACGAGCCTCAGAGGTTCTTGGTGCAGGCAGGCAATTTCCTTCAGCCATCCTGCTGGCGTGTGCAGATCCCCCAGATTAACGAGGGGCTCAATCGCATCGGGCTCCAGTGCGGAGGCCGCATCGGAATGAACAGCGGCAGTGTAGCGGTTGTCGGCAGGCAGTACTTCGTGAGAGGCGGCTTCAACCTCCTCCGGGCTGTCTTGTTCCACCAGGGCGGGGCGAAGGTGATTTGTGTCTACAGCATGTTGACGGACGTCCGACAAGACATCAGTAGAACTGTGATATGGGTTCTCGGCTAGAGTGTGGCCGCAGCCGCAGTAGGAAGCGGCGACCAGGATCAGGTTGAGGGAAATGAGCGAGGGGTTCATGTTGCCTCCTTCGTCCATATCAATATACCGGTGGAACTGTGTTGAGTCAAGAGGCGGGATGATAGGGTAGTCTCGACAGAGCATCCAATACATAGCGAACTTCATTAGTGGCAAGCCGTTACGCCCTAGAAAAAAGGCTGTGAATTGTTTGTGGGAACAATGAAACAAAACGACCTCATACAATCTCTCAGCAGCGTTGCTAATGATGGGCTTCGATTACGCGACCGTCACGTCGTTATCTCTGTACGCATGGGCGTATCCGTCGGCCAGGTCTCGCATACGGCAATCGTGTAGCGACCGCAGTGGAGGCTGGCAGTACGACTTCAGCCATTTGCAGGAGGACAGAACAGTGGTTGCGGATTTGCCTGTGTTGCTTCATGGTTAGCACGATAAGACGGTGTTTACACGACGTAGCGGGCGCCGGCGAAACCGCCAAGCTGTCGAAGGTCACGTCGGTCTCGGCTGCGAAGAGCCCGGAGAAGCCGGTGTTGATGCCACAGGTGAAGCCGACTTCATCGAGTAGGGCTGCGGAGGTTACGGTGACCTGGACGAATTCCTGCCTGCGGGTCACCGGCGAGGTGCTGCACCGTGAGCTGGCTGACGGTCTGACTCACACTAGCGAGGCCGCTCTGATCGGTCTTGGTGCCGCTTGAGACCATGTGCAACACGATCCCGCCGTTGGTTCGATCGAGCACTACCATATCGTAATCGCTGTAATGGTCACAGGAGAAGAGCAGGCCCGCCTCCGAGGTGGGCGAGCTCATCGGGAACTCGACATCGACCTGGTAGTACTCCATTTCCAGTTCGCTATCAGCCAGCAGGATGGCCTCGCTGCCCGAGAGAGTGTCCACGTTGGCCTGTCCAAGGAGATCGACCAGGTTGTTGAGGAGGTCTATGTCGTAGGCGAGCTTTACGTCGGAATGCTCCACTTCATTGCCGGAATCCAGCATGCCCTGCTTGGTTATGATGAGGCGGTTGAGGTCATCGTAGCCGTACTGGCGGCGCTCGAAGTAGGTTGCGGTGCCGCGAAACTCGGTCTGCTTGAGGTCTACGGTTCGCCCGAAGCGGTTTAGCCCGGTGTAGGGGCCGGTGACTGGGCGAAGGAGGAAGCAGACTCGATGCGGCGACCACCGCGACCACGGCGAGGCCAACGGTCCAAAGGAGGCGTTCAGGACGTATTGCGTTTCCCCTTACTGCTCCTGACTGCTGGCAAAGGCTTGCTTCCTCATTGTCCGTGACAGAATCGCAGTTGGAGAGCCCCAACCGCAGGTTTTCGTTGTTGACGGGTTGCCCTCCGAGGCCCGAGTCTTAACCCCGCCATTGCGTTTGTTCTTCGGCAGGTTCGCTTGGATTCGACGTTTTGCGGAATGGGACTGGCTCTTGTCTTGTCCCGCCTGCCACTTGGACCTATGACGCTGATCAAGCGGCTGTGAACAGGAATCGGCGTGCCTCTGCGGCTTCGTCAAGCACTTCGTAACGCCTCGAATATCAGATGGGTCAGGTACGCGTCGTGACTTGCGTTGTGGAGTTGTGCCGTGCCTGACCCGATGCCCAGCTCTGCAAGACATGTTGGGACCGAGTATTTGAGGCCAGGAGCGCGTACGGAGAAGACTCGGTCGGCGTAGGCCTTGGGGCTTTCAGTAGGATTCCTTGACATCCCCAGCTTGCGACCTTTGAAGATGGCCGCGGTATCGATGAAGTGTTCGCAATCCGGCGCTTGAATGCCAAGGCGACGGCTCTCCGCCAGAAGGAACCGGACGTCGAACCTGTGTATGTTGTGCCCGATGCAGGTGGGAGCGCGCTTCATCGCATCGAGAATACGCACGGCGCTGTCGCGCGGCGCTATTCCGCGAAACCTAATATCGTCGGTGGAGATGCCGTGGATCCGCGTGGCCTCTTGGGGGACTTCGACATCCTGATTAACGAGCCAGTCGAATCGATCGACCGCTGTACCTTCTGTGACGACGCACAAACCCACCTGGATTATGCGGTCGGCATCGGGATTCAGCCCTGTCGTCTCGAAATCGAAGACCAGATATGACTGGACGGACTTCATGGTGCCGCACCCCTCCAGGCGCTGTTGTAGCCAGGGCCTTGCATCATGCGCCAGAATGAGAAGGCTTGCTCTTCGCGCGCCTGATGTCCGCGGATCACCGGTACCCACCGATGTGGGCCCGCTTGTGGGCAGGCATGTACGGGTCAGACGATAGTTCAGCAGTTCTGCAGATCGATTCGATGAGGCGTTCCGACCAGTCTCGTGCATTCAGATGGCTCTGATAGACGAAGACAGTCGGTATTTCGTTCGCGGCGTAGGCTCGCTGTTTGTGACGGATGCCCAAAGCGTATTTTGGCACATCCATCATGTCTGCGTACTCGATGATCAAACCATTGTACGCGGGGAGCGTGAAATCGGGCTGCCACATCTCGTATCGGCCGCGGTCGTGGATGATCCTCGACTGCTCGTAGAAGAAAGGGATTCCGTAGGCGTCCAGAAGGCGATCTACCTGAGCCTCGCCGCTGGACTTGTACGGCGGTTCAAGGTGGTCTTCGAGGCGCTTCCTTCCGGCGGCAGTCATTCCTCGTGCCCCCTGGAGGATTCTCGGGCGATCTTCCGAGCCGTTTTAATCAGTCTCTCCTTCGTGCTATCTATGATCTTGAATAGTTTGGTATTGTGTGTCTGCAGCTTCGTGGCCTGCGTGAGCACGTCCACGGCCTTCTTGGAGTCGCCGGCCTGCAGGCACTGCTGGGCCTGACGCGTCAGATCACGGATCCTTCGCTCTTTCTCTGCCACCGCCTTGTCGAGACGTTCGAGCCGGACGTCGATCTTGAGTTCCTTGTATCGTGCCCCCAGCTCGCGCGCGACCTTGCGTTTCGCCGGCGGGGACAGCCTTGGATAGACTTCGCGGAGTTCTCCGATCCTGGCCACATGCCCTTTGCGCACGCGATACGCCTGTTTGCGGAGCTCGGCCAACCGCTTGGTCAGCCAACCCTCAGCCGGGAGCATGCGCTGCAACTCGTGCGTCACATCTCCGGCAGCCTCCGGGTGTCGTGCGATGATCTTGGCCTCTCGCTTCGCGCGCCTGAGTCCGCCTTTGAGGCGGCGGCCCACGCGCCGGGCACGATGGAGGTCCCTCATGTCGTGTCGAACGCTGGGTATGTCCAGCGACGTTCTGTGGGAGTGGCCCAATCGCCCTTCTGAGTGGATCAGAAACGCCAGGATACCGACCGTTAGCGCTACGCCAATGATCGTCTGCACGATCTCGCGGCTGACTGGCCAGCTTAGCCCCAGGCACCAGCCGACCAGCAGGCTGATGCCCAGGGCAAGGCCGGCTCCGGCCCAGCCGCCACCGACCTGGCGGACGGCCTGGTACATCACGCCCGCGAGGATGACGAGCGCGAAGCCCACGGCCACTGGTCCCAGATTCTTGGTCGAAAGAGCGTTGACGTGCTCCCACCACACCAAGCCAGTAGAAAGAGCAATGCCAAGAGACGTGGATATGACGATCGCAGGACGCTGCAATTGAAACCGCGGTCCGAGAACGCCGTAGCAAAGCGCCGTGAAGAAGGCGAAGGCCAGAACGAAGTCAGGGAGAAGCGTGCTGAGCATTTCACGCCAAGCCACATAGTCGATAGAGATTGTGAGGGACATGGAGCATCAGTGGATGCACTTGTATATATAGGTTGCGTTTCTGCGGACAAGCCCAGCCTCCTGCCACGAAGGCTGGTCTTGCCGGCTGGAGGAGGAAAGAAGAATGAAACCGTGTCCAATCTGCAGTGAAACCAAGCCGTGCGGTCTGTTCGCCGGCGATGTCTGCCAGGACTGTGCCGACCGCTACGACGCGTATGGGGTTTACTTTTGTCTGGGATGACACGCTCCTGTTTGGGCAGCACTGCAGAAGCCCAGCCCGAATCGCGAAGGCGCGAAGCGCGCGTCAAACCCTCCGCCGACTCGATGCATGTCTCCGGATGTCGAAGTTGAGGAGAATCCTGTTGTAGATTCCGGACGCGAGGCCATCTGGAATGTCGAGGGAAATTTCGCGCGTACGGCCGTACCGGCCCTTGGATTCCAGGCGGGTGCGGAGGAACGAGTACATGTCCAGTTCGCTCACAAGATCGCCAAATGCGCGACCAGTCAGCGGCTTAAGCGAGGCTCGTGCGCAAAACGCCGTGTAAGCATCGTATGCTTCGCCAGAGTCCATGAGGTCCGCGCGCTTCGCTCCTATGCCCTCGATGATCCCCGCCAGAGCCGCCTGGAGCTGGACGGGCGCCGTTCGGATCATGGTTGTATACTTGTCCTGCTCGATCTGCCGGGTAGCCTCGTCAACGGTGTCGATCGAGATGCTGTGTCCGCTCTCTTCGGCCAGATGGGCACTTCGCGCCAGTAGCGCCACGGCCTTCCGGGCGTCACCGTGCTCGCGGCTGGCCAGCGCCGCGATCTTCTCCACAACGCCTGCCTCCACAGCCCGCGGTCTCAGCGCCTTCCGGACCCGAATCTGGAGGATTCGCTGAAGATCAAGAGCATCATACGGCTCGAAGACCAGCTCGTTGAGCTTCAGGAACGACTTCGTGCGCGGATCAAGATGATCCGGCCAATTCAAATGGTTGGACGCAAACACCAGAATCAGCTTCGCCCGAATCTGTTGCGGTAGCCTGCGTACCAGAAATGCCAGGAATGTATCCTTGTCCCGCCGGACGTTGTCCACTTCATCAATGAACAGGATCAGGTAGCCACGGTACTCCCGCAATGCAGTCTCGATTCTGCCCATTAGCTCTTCGAGGGAGATGCCTCTTCGGTAGCGCTTACTGGCGTTGAGTAAGCATGCCAAGTCGTTGAGCGCCCGGAAGCAAGGTCGGGCGGTGGTCAAATCGAGATGCACATACCGCAGGGCGACGTTTTCCTTGCGGCACATATCGATCAAGAAGTTCAAGAAATAGATCATGGTGAGCGTCTTGCCCGTGCCGGTCTTGCCCCACAGGGCCAGATGGTACGGATGGTCCCCCCTTAAGACCGGAGCGAAGTGGCAGCTGATCTCGCGCATCTCCCTGTCACGGACGTTGGCATTGAAGATCTCGTCAAGTACGGCGAGCTGCTCGCTGCGGATGAGCTGTTCGTCATCGAGAAACCGCCGGCTCAGGATCACAGCGTGATCCCTCATCCTCCACATGTTGCCCGCCATCTTGGTGCAGCCCTTTGTCTGTTCCATCAGAAAATCACCTCCATCTACATCTCTTGACGCGCATCTATAAAAAGCTTTCGGTTGGGTCAGTGGGAGTGATTTTCCACTGGAACTTCCCAGGCAGGCTGTTGGAGGTGTGTGTGTGTTTCGTTACGACTTACGAGTGAATCAGTCTCCCACGCCTACATATATGCCTTCAATATAGAAAACAATATAGAGAACAACACTCAACTACTACTACTGGGGTTTCCACTGGAAATTTACTCCCGCCGGCAGGCCGCTCCGCAGCCAGTTTTGCCGACTTTTCGGTGCACCCAGACGCACAAACCACGGTCTCGGCTCTTCAGGCTCCATTGGGCTCGCCAGCTTGGCTACTGGAAGTTTCCACTGGAAGCGCACTGTCCACTGGAACGGCGTAGGGGCGGCAGGCGGTTGCGATGATGCGGGCGCGGACCTGCGTCAGGACGGCAATCGGTTGTCTCACACGCACCTTGCCGCGCGTAAACCGCGTTCTGGACGCGCCAAACACAGCGGTGTCGAGCCTGGAACGGCCAGAAGAGTTAGCACTCCCGCGTGGTCGCATACCTTTATATACCTGCGCCCCGCCTACGTCTCGTGAGGTGATGTCTATGGCCCGAGGAAGGCCCCCGAAGTGTATTCACTGTGGCTCACTCCGCTCGACCGCGCGCGGTGTGCGTCGCACCAAGACCCTGGGAGATCGAAAGCTCCGTGTCTGCAAGGACTGCGGCCGGAAGTTCACACCAAGGAACCAGGCGTTTCAGCCTGTTGAGGGTGTTGAGGCGTTGGCCGCCGATCCGTTGCTCGATGGGCAGAACACAGATAATTGAGCAGGCCCTGGGCTTGGCAGAGGCGGTTGCCGCACTTGTCGCCAGGGCGCGGCGGTTCTTCTACGCCGTGTCGCTCTGTGGTTACTGCTGCCCAAGGTGCGGCGCGCCGCTACAGATGGAACAGGATGGTCGTTGTGAGTGTCGCGGCTGCGGCCTTCGCTTCGATCCAACGGTAGCATTCCAATGTTGTTCATCATGCGGCGGCAAGCCTTGCCTGCAGGTCAGGCGTTATGTCTGCGGTGTCTGCGGTACAGAAGTCGTTTCCCGGTTCCTGTTCACAGGCCTGGTCTTCGATGCAGACTATTTCCAACAGAAGATGGCCGAGCATCGGGAGCGGAAGCGCAAGCAACGTGAGCGCGTTTGCCAGATGCTGGCTGAAAGCCGTTCAGAGAACCTGAGCCCACCGGCCGCTGATCTGGACATGGTGCCCGGTTTGGCGGACGCTCTGAACGAGCTCACCACAGGACTTGAACTGCCTTTGCCCCGTCCAAGGCGTAACGGGTTCGATCTGAAGCGCTATCAGGCCCACATACAGGCCCATATCCAGCCGTTCGCGATCAGCTTGGATGAGATACCACCCCTGAGTGAAAACACCCGAATCGACCGCATAGGGCGGTTCATCGCGATCATATTCCTGGCCCACGCCAGCCGGATCAGGGTCTGGCAAGAAGGCCTTACTATCATGGTGATTCAACGTGAAACTGACTGAGAAGGACAAGACATTCCTGGAGACCTTAAAGGAACTGATGGAGTCAAAAGACCTGTGGGTCGAGCTGAGGCCTGACCATGTGAGCCGTATGGTGCTCAAGGGAACCTACGGCGAGAAGATCCACAAGGCCTTCAGAATGAGCCGTCAGGGCGTCCGCTGGCGATTCCAACGCTTGTTTGGCGAGGTCTACGTATCTTCCTTCGAGACCATTCTGTTCCTTGAGAGGACCTTCGGCACACAGCTACGCGAACACGCGATTCGGATCAGCAGGGAGCGGTATACACTGACGCAGAAGATTGCAGGAAGGGCGTCTCAGGCTGCCGATCTCCTGCTCTCTCGCGATCAGCCCCACAAGCGCCCCGATGGCGATGATGAGCAGGCCAACGTCTGCGAGCCCCGCGCCGATACCGGTGGTCCAGAATGATCGAGTCGACGAAGATCGAGTTCCGCCACCGGAGAATCAGCGATCTCGATGATGTGACCGATCTTGCCATCATGCTCTTTCCCGGCAACCGCAACCAGCAGCACGCGGCTGCTCGGATCCTCCTGGAGCTTAAGGCGAACGAGGAATCTCTTGCTGCCTTGAGCCCTCTTGAGCGCCACTACGGGATCTCAAGGCGAACGCTTGAGCGGACACGCGCCAAGCTGGCCAGACTCGGCTTGATCGAGCATGTCACCTGGATGAATAGCCGCTACGGAGGCCGGCAGGGGTGGAAGCTATCAAGCCGGATGGGCAGTGGTTTGCGCCAGCTCGCCAACCGGATCGACGGATGGCAAGGCGATAAGCGGCCTGATCGCTTAGCCAAGGATGAACAGCTGGTGAGGCTACTGAGGTGAACGAAGAACGGTCCGAGCCCTGATTACTGGGCCGCGCCATAAGGTACAGGACCATCAAGGTCCTTCATACGAGGTGATGCATTATGAAAGAGAATGGAACGATACAATCCGCGCCGATCATCCGCGCGGTCATACTGATAGCGCTGTTTGGTATGTTGGCTTGGTGGGCGCAAGCGTACGGGGCCGCATTGGCTTCCGCCACCAACAGACCTGTTGGAGCAGGATGTTGGAATATGCCCGGCAGGCCATGGGGGACGTGCTATCGGCAGGAGAATGGACTGTTCGGACCGGGAGGCATGCCTATTGTGGGTCGCGTAGAAACATGGGCTCCAAAGTGGCCAGTTCCACCTCGGGCGCCTATGCCATCTGTGGCTCCGGTCCCTGGATCGCAGATGCCCGGATGGGAGTATCCTGTGTCCCGCTTGGCACCTCACTTACCCATGCCCAGAATAGCCTACCCGGTGCCGACTCATCCAGATCCGTGGTACGTGACGAGGCCTTACACCGGCGGGCACAAGCCGATGGCCAGCAGTCCGTACCCACGAGGTGTCATCCGACAGTCGTCACTGCGGCCTATCGACAGTGAAGCGTGGTATCGTTGAGGATTGGCGAAGCCACGAACGGCCGGAGCGGCGGGAGGAAGACGAGTGGTTCGTGGGGTTGCTGCGGTAGACGCACAGCAGCGCGGCGGCACTGAAAGCCGATCGCGTTGATTACGTCCGGCTCGATGGGGCAAGTGCTAAGCCGCGCGGATTGGCATCGTGGACCCTGTTCAACGGGTGTTCCGCGGACCGGGAGGGGGCGTTCCCTTCGCCTCACAAGCTCAACGCCAAGCAAGCAAGACCGCTCAACGGGACCGTGTCATGATCGTTCGAGTTCTCGGGACTGTGCGGCACCTGATTCGTCGTCTATCGGATCTGAGATCATGCCAGCCTTGGGAATGTCGATGGGCTTCATCGCGTAGCGTGTCACTATTCGGCCAAGGCCCATTCCGACGGGCTGCAAACGCCGTTTGAAATGTGTAGCGCTGGGCGGTCGAAACACGTATCGCCCGATGCCAGCATTGCCTCTTACAAGAACCCATCCTGAAGATCGAATTTGTTGAGTTCTCCCTCCCGTCTGGATTCTGTGACGATCAGGTCTACAATAGGGGAGGTACTCGTGGAGAACGCGAAATACGATGAACAACGATCGCCCAAGGATGCCACGTCGTGTCATCGCAGTCTTGGCGCTTGCGGGCTCGCTCGCTGGGTGTGGCGTCGATTGGTGCTACATTCTCGACGCAGCTATCGGGCAACTTGACCTGTTGCGTGACAGCGTGCCTCTGTCACAGGCCGCGGAAACCGACACGCTCACTTCGGAGCAACGCTCTAAACTTAAGCTAATCCAGGATGCCCGCCTATACGCGAACGAGATCATCGGTCTGGAGGTCGGGGACAACTACACTCTGTTCTACGACTCCGGCGGCGGGCCAGTCGCTTTCAATGTTTCCGCCTGCCGGAAGGACGACTTCGAGCCTCGGCTGTGGACGTTTCCGATCGTAGGCGCCGTGCCGTATCTGGGTTTTTTTGATCGAGAGGCTGCGGATTCCAAGTTTGACGAACTGGTCGCACAGCAGCTGGACGTCTTCATGTATGAGATAGACGCTTACAGCGGGCTGGGATACTTTCCAAGTGTCGTTCTCTCGCCGATGCTGGAGCACTCAGAGATCAGCCTCACTGAGACCGTGTTCCATGAGCTGCTCCACAGCACCATCTGGCGCCCGGACGATGTGCCGTTCAACGAAAGCTTGGCGACCTTCGTGGGACGCACCGCAGCATTGGAGTACCTGACCGATCGCTACCCCCAGCAGCCGGAGTTGGCTCAGCTTGCGATCGAACGGTTTGAGGATGCTGACCGATTCGACGATTTTCTATTGACCTTGTTCGATGAGCTGGCCAGCTTCTACTCTGCTGACCAGCCGAGTGAGGTCAAGATCGCCGGGCGTGAAGCCGTCTATCAGGCCGGGCGAGACCGCTTTGTCGCTGAGGTTCAACCGTTGATGAATGATCCTGACAGGTACGAATGGGTGCGAAATCTACCGACAAACAACGCGTGGATGCTCGGCGCTCGAAGATACAGCCTCGATCTAGAGGTGTTTCAGGACGTGTTCGCCGCGACCGGTGATGACTGGTCCGCGTCCCTCCAGTTGTTCCATGCTGCCGCGGCCGCCTCCGATCCTTATGCCCATCTTAAAACTTGGCTTGCTGCGCCAATAGCAACAGCGGCAGCACACTTGAAGGAAGGAGAAGGAACGCGTCACGGCCAGACTGGCTCTGTATCCCAGGAGCCCACTGTGCGTGGTTCATGTCCCGCTCGTGCGGCAGCGACTCTCGTTTGCCCAGGGCCTTGTCCGCCGCAAGAATGAGGTCGGATTCTGGCACTCATTGAGTGGCATCCAGTTCTGCCCGTCGACAAACGCCCGGACTGTCAGCCCAAGGACGGGGTGTTTAATTGACAAGTGATATACCCTCCGAAACATCTCCGTCGACCGGCATAGGGAAAGCCATCGCGACGGGTGTCTTTGCCCATGAATGTGCCTTCACGAACCCGATCCGCACGGCTTGACCAAGTTTTCGGTGCAAGGCGAGTTTGCCGGATGTGGTGGTCTCCGATTTTAACATGAGCCACATCAGCAGGTCCCGCGACGAAGGGCACATCTACACTCAAAAGCCCGCCCTGAGAATGAAATCCACCAAGGCTGAGCTGTCGTTCAACAAGATCATCGCCAGCTCATAGATATGGTGCGGACCGGCGGCACCACTCGATAACGCCGGATCGATGATCCCAAAGTGGTGCGTCCGGGACACACCCCACTTGGTCGTTTCCAGGAAACATACCGGTAACTTTTGCCCGGGCTGTGGGCTAGGATTCGCTATCGAGCTCTTTGATTTGCGTCAGTGCCTGGTGTTCGTTGTTGGCGGCTTCTTTGTGGAACCAGGCGAGGGCGCACCTGTGCTTACCGAATACTCCGTCCTCCTTACGCCACAACGACTTACGCGTTTCACGCTTCGAGGCAGAATCGGCTATGATGCTTCCCCACAGACCCCGAACTGAGAGGACAACATGAACGTCGTAGGCATTATCGTCATTCTGGTCCGCGCGTGCCTTCTATCGCGCGCTCGAACGGTCAGATACCCAGCTCTGGCGCATGTCGCCGTGAATCCCTTCGCTTCCCGCTTACCCCGATGCCCCCCACTCGCAGCGCGGTGGCCATTCTTGACGATGGAAGCGAGTTGGATCCCGCCTCGCCACGTATGATCACACAGGTCCTCGCGGTTCCCTCCGGCAACATCGAGGGTCTCAGTGAGAAGCTCAGCCGGTTCCACAACGGGTTGGATGAAGTCCTGGCATTCCTGCGGGCCGAAAAACGGGCGGCCCCAGGCAAGTTAGCGGAGACGCGGCGGATCCATCCACGGGCCTGCACGCCGTGGCAGGCGGCGGACGACGACCGACTCAAGGCCTGCTAACCCGCAGACGGCGAGCTGGATGTCGTACCGATGCGAACCTCGATCGGGGGGGGAAACGTCCAATAGCCAAGACGTCAAGAAGCCGAATGCTCCGCCGCTACTTTTATCTCCGGTCCTTCATCTCGACGTTGACACCCTCCTTGCCAACGCTCATCTTAGAGATGCCTTTGACTGCTGCTGCGACCATGTCCGCGGGGTGTTCTGTGTCGGCAAACCGCTCGTCGACGAACAGGTTGCGGGAGAAGTTGGTAATGAGACTTTCCGGAAGCACTTCTTGTTCTTCCTTGTGCCACTCGAAGGCGAGCTCCGCCAGCCAGCTTGCACGCAGAATGTCCCCGCCAAAGCGCTTGTTACGAAACTCGGCTTCTGCATGTTCCCTGAACCACGCGTTAGTCCATCTCATGTAGTAGACCAGAGTGGAGCCGAAAAGCAGGAGTCCTGCCGTTATGGGTGCAACATGACGCCAATTGGTGGATTCCTTGCTGAAGATTATGGCTGCGAAGCATGCGACCACGGCGACGCCCACCAGCAACGCTGCAAGGCACACACCGTGGATTACGTAGCGTTTTTTCTCCGTTGCGTGCGACAGCTTGATCTCCTTCTGCAAATCCAGTTGCTTCCTCATCTGCTTGAGCAAGTCACGCCGCACGGCCGTGCTCTCTCGCAACTCGAACTCGGCGACTTTGGCACGGTGTTCCTCCTCACGGCGGTCGAGTTGCTCCTTCTTATTGTGATAGTCCTCTTCCAGCTTGGCGTCCTTCACGTCGTAACGCTTATCAAGCTCGTCCACCCTACTACGAATGAACTCATCATTACGCTGCATCTGCTCCGCACCGAGGCCAGCCAGTTTCGACACCTCAGCGTGAAGTGCAGCAACGGCGTGCTCGCGGTAGCGCAGACTCTCCTGCACTATCGGTGGCAGGGACTCGGCGACGACCTGCGCCTCTGTGGACAGCAGGAACCGCTCGGCCATAGCATCAGTGAACTTGAGACGCTGATCGCTTGAAATTTTCTGCACGTCGTGCAACGAAACGCTGGCGACAGTTTTGTCGCCCCCGTTGTACGTAATCCTGCAACCCTGCGGCTGGGGCAGGGCCACGGCAGCGCTGATACAGACGATATGCGGTCGTGAACGAAGCTCTTCGAGCAGCTTGACAACCGGCTTGCTGCCCAGCAAATCCGTCGTCTTGATATTGTCGCTCCGAAGGTGCTGTTCGAGGAGATTGGTATGCACAGTGAAGCTGCACTTGGTGTCGGGTGCCGCAGCAGCAACGACCTCCGCAAGACCTTTGACAACTTCGGCGCTGGGTAGCTGCCGGACGGTGAACTTGATTTCGTTGGTTGGCATGGTGCGTCGTTCCTTGTGTGTTCGGCTTCACGGTCCGGTCGCCACTGTTATCAACATCGCTGGCGGAGGCAGGTAACACACCTGCGTCTTGGAGCGGACCGGCTGAGGGCACCAAACCTTCATCGGTGCTTGTGAGCATTGACGCTTGCCGGTCGTAGCCTCAGTTATTTCCCGTCCTGGGGCGGAGTGGGTTTCGGCTCCGGCTTGGGGCCTTGGCCGACAGGAGCTAGCGACGGCTTTACGCCACGGTCGTCCTGTACCGGCTTGTCGCTGCATGGAAGGACTGTCTTGCCGTCTTCCGGCCGCCAGCTATTCGATACAACTCTCTTGACACCTTTGTTCGCACTCTTCGCTGGGTCACTTGTCACTGATCTTGCTCCTTGATTTACGTGAGAAACCACTGAAACGCCCAAAAAGAGCACCCCAAACATGAAAGCCCAAAGGCTTCCTTGATTCAGCCTAGGAATGTGGCGCCATCGCTTACACCTGAGTTGTCTGGCTCTGACCCTGGCCCAGTAGTCTTGCGTTGGCTCAGGACCTGACCGTTCGACCTCCATCTCCTCGTCCATGATGTTGCGAAAATCCTCGCAGGCCTTTGGACTGTAGTAGATGGAGAGAAGCGCCAGATAGACTGCACAGGCGAACCAGACCCATGCGAACGCGAGGCACGCCCCGCCAGCACCGTCGAGGCCGAGGCCCAGCTCCTTGGCAAAAGTGAGCGATAGTCCCAGGGCACCGCCCGCGAGCGTCAGTATCCACTTGTCGAATGACTTGCCGAGATCAAGCTCAGCCGCGCTGAGGTTCTTGCGCTCATCGATGTACGGCGTGTAAACGTCGTCGGGAACCCGCCGATCTTCAGTCTGCTCTGCGGCCGCGTCGGAATTCGTGTTGGCTAAGTGGTCCTTCATCGGTTTGGTTTTAAGTGTTGCAGGACGCGTGCCAGTCTCACGCGGCCTGCGAATGGGCCCAGGGGTGCTGTCAGGCCCGGTAGCGTCTACTGGATGTGGGGTCGTCGGTCATCGTGGCAGGTCTGGCAACCGCCACCGCCATTATGGCACGCTCCGCATTACTCGCGAGGCGAGCGGCCAACACTTGACGTCATGTCAGTGCTGGCTACGTGCCTGCGCATCGTGAATGCCGCCACATCGGTTACGCGGATCGCGGGTGGCTGCCACGATTCACCAGGGTTGCCGTCGAATTCTTCATATTTTGCGCGTCAAAGGTGGTGTGTTTTCTCCCATTCATGCAGACAGGACGTGGTGCGCGCCGGGCGCGGAGCGGAGGAGCGGATTGCAGCAGCGTTTTGCGTTATAGTGGCACTATGGTCGAGCCCCAAAACGGCACAGACCGAACCCGCCGATTGTCCATGGAGGACGGCGGGTTTTGGGCCTCGGGGATCGGTGACGTAGGCCCGGGAATCAACGGCCCACACAGGCGCGGCGTAGTCCGCACGCCAGGCAAAAGACGTCGCGCGCGAAGTGTTCGAGGTGGTCATTCGTGCGATCGTGGCCCGGCTGCAAGCCAACCCGGAGGTGGACGACAGCGAACGTGCCGGGCTTGGGATCACCGTGCCGGATCGCATCCTCACTCCGGCGGAGATTCCCGCGACGCGACCGGCGGTCAGCGTGGATACGAGTGGGCAGTTGCGTCATGTGATCGCGTTCGCCGCCGAGGCGACGCCCACGCGCAAGACCAAGGGTGTGATGGACGCAGAGATCTGGGTCAAAATCGGCGACCCCCGCGCCGGTCGTTCCCAAAGAGCTGACGCTTATGGCCGTCGACACGCGTACGCCCTATACTAAGGACTACGACAACGCCGACGCCAACAAGGTCGCGCACTTTATGCTCCGCTGGGTCAACACCCGCGGCGAAAGGGCCCCCTGGTTAGAAGCCACCAGCGCGACGATTGGGGCGTAGCGCATGTGCCAGACGCCGCGAAGAACGTGAATGCTGGGTAGGTTGCCAGTGGCACTCAGCGTTGGGGTCGGGCGGGCACCATGGGGTTGGCGGGGTGAAACGGACAGCCGTCCGGGTGCCGGGGCCAGTGCGGAGTTACGCGTATGCCTGTCGGCTTTATTGACTCAGCCTCAATCCACGGAGCATTGGCCGCTCTCGTGGTCGGGCGTCATAAAACGTGGCCGGTTTGGGACCGACAAAGCCTGCTCGAAGCTACGCAGCTCCTCATGGAAGACAACATCAAGATTGTGCCGGGGCCTGGACCGTGGCACGGCGCGCACGGGCCCGTCAAGCACGTCCTCAAGGCCTTCCCGGTGCTCACATCCTCGCCACCGGGCCTGCAGGCAACGGCGAACGCAATGACCAAGAAGTGGTTGCGTGATCCTCCTCAGAAGCTGAGTGAAGCCATGAAAAACATACGTCGGAACGATGATTGGGCAGCGCGCCAAATGACACTATTCTGGGGGAACCATGTCAGGATGCATGGCGCCCTTTTCAACGCCGACTATATTCCTGAACTGTCACGTTTGATCGATGGATGTACGGAGCGCGATTTGCGCCGCATTCACACCCTGAGCGAAGACCCAAGGACGGCACAGCGGTGGGCCAAAGCACGGGGTTCATCGGAGGCCTCGAATGTAGCTGAGCTCGCTTGGTTGCTGGCGGCAATTATTCGCGGCCGGTATCACGAGTACTATGCCCGCGAGCGCAAACTGCTTCTAATCCCGCACGCTTGCCGGGAGCCTTCGTCACTGAAGCTCAGAGCGGAGTCGGGTCCGTACAGAAAAACCACCAACTCCGAAGATTGTTTCGGGAAAATGATCATTGGAAGTGCACTGCTCGAGAAATCTGGAGATGGGCGTGTGCAAACGTGGGTAGATAACCTAGGGCGCGGCCGAAACGGGCGAGAAAGATTCGGCCTGCCAGAGGAGCCGACGCTTGAAGACGCGGAGAACAATGCGGCGCTAGCGGCGGTAGAACTCGGCATTTCTAGCAGTTCGTCACTTGCTCGAGCCGCGCTTGAGTGCGCGATAAATGTCGGCCTCTCAGCGCTCGTAGCGATCACAGTCTCCCCTTGGTATATTGGAACGCCTGTGGGACCCATGGTTGCGGGGGCATACCACCACATTTTTCACAAGACGACGGGGGAATCGGCCGCGAAGGTACTGCTTCACAACCGTCGCCGGTTTCACAAGCTCGCGCGCACGGTCCCTGGGCGCATCGAACGATACCTCAAATAGCCAAGTTCGGTTTTCTATGCCCAGCAAAGCACGACAGGCGTTCGACGACAATGTGAAGGACGTCGAGCGACTGTTTGAGATCCACGAGAACCTTGGCAGCACTAGACGCGGGCACAAGCACCGCTTGGAAGTACTCAACAAACCTGCGATCGTTCTAATGCCGAGCCCAGCCTAGAAATGCCGATTGCCGTCTGAGGATCTGCCGCGAAATGACTGTTTTTACGTGCTCACGCCTGCGGACACCCCTACGGCATTCGGCACACTCCAACTGGAACTGGTATAATAACGCGTTTTGGGAAGCCTACTGCGAAGACTTGGCCGCTGAAGCTTTGAATCACGTTGTGGCGCATGTGCCCGGCGCCTCTGAGCCCGGTGTGCCCTTGTCGGCGGCGCGCATCATGACCAGTTCGTCGATGTATCGCGTGCCGTGGATGAACTGGGCGACCATGTTGTCCGATCCGTCACGGGTCTCGATGATCTGCTGGCCTCTATAGTAATATACAGTCGTGCCGTCCAGATCGCCAGAATTGGTGACTATCTTTTTGATCCGCCGCCCCAGCCCGTCAAACGAAGCCGTCTGGAACACCACGTCAGCGTCCTCGGACGACCGCACCTCAACCAGCCGGTTCGCACCCTTGACACCCGGCTGCCACTACGCGGCATTGTGCGAAGCACAGCGGCGATAGCCGCGGCCGCGAGTCAAGGGCAAGCGCATCGTAGACATTCACCAGGTGGCCATCGTCGATCAGGTTACCAGCGTCGCAATGCGATACGGTAACATCAGTCGAGCCGAAGGTTTCGTCGATAACCAGGTTGTCCCCGGCGTCATCGATATCATCATCGTCGTTGACATCGTAGCCGACCTTCAAGTCGTCGAACTTGGGGCTCTCGCCGCCGAGAGCAACGGCGCCGGCTGCCAGGTCGCTGTCAGTATCGGTAACCTCGAGTGTCCCAGCCACCCAGGCTTCGAGCGTGGTCCCGTCGCACTTTGCCTTGACAGCCACACTGGAGGCGGGCGTATATGTGTCGGTATCGAGGGTGTGGCGGTCCTTCTTACCTGCCGTTTGTTTCGGGCGTTTCCGTGGTTCGGGGCTCGACGGCGGAGTACATCATGACCCTTCGTGGTTTGCTGTCGCCCACGAAGAGCACGCCGCTGCTCCCATCATGGGCACTCGCTGAGACGGCTAGGAGCCCGGTTCCGCGTCCGAGTATTTCCTGGTATTTCAACTTTCCATCTACCGTAAGCAGGCTGAGTAGTGCGCACCCCGTACTAGAACTGAAAGGTGTAAGGACAGCGTAATATGTGGGCCCGCCCTCAATGAACTGCACCGTAGTGACCTCTAGACCGAACAACGCCTTGCACGCAGAAGGAACCGCGTACTCGAACTCCGTGACGCCGTCTGAGTTGGTGACTTCGATGCACTGAGATGATCCCGCCGCCTTCAGGAAGACGAGATGGGGCCGCTGTCCCTCCGACATCTCATGCACAACGCGCAGCGCCACCACATCCTTTGGTAGTTGCCTCGCGTTCAGCAACTTACCTCTTCCGTCATATGTGTGGACTTGATTCAGCGCTGTCAGCGCAAGGAGCGTCGTAGGAGTGTGGCCGCCCTCATGCTCGAAGGCGTTAACCCACGTGTACAAGACCCCCAACCCCTGCTGCCATACTAGACGCCCTGTCGCATCAAGGCGTTGGATGCCATCGCTCGTTGCGATGTAATACTCTGTCTTGCCGTCTTGGTCGAGATCGGCTGCGGTTGCCAAGTCGTGACTACTCTGAGGGAGTCGCCACACTGTATTCCCATCACCGTCCAGAAGTGCCACATCCGTATAGCCGTACCCCCGGCACAAGATCTGAGGCTTCTTGTTGCGTGCGGAGTTCACAAGGATGGGGTTGGGGGAAACAACGTCAAAGTTCACGCGCGATCGCAATTCGCGAGTCATGATGTCTACATTAGATACGCTACGCTGGTCGAGGATGGCGACGCAAGCCCCCTGGCCGGCTTGGCCGGGCACCATCGCGAGGTGAGTGATGGTGGTCAGCGGGGCCTCATAGAACACCGATTTCCTCAAGGCAGCCCACGGCTTGATGACACCGCGGCGCGTCCAGATGGTCGGTGAGCGTGGCGCGTCGGCTCTGGAAAGGTAGCACAGCACTCCCGCCGCGCAGAGGACGGCCATGAAGGCAGCAAGTACACTCTTCTTGAAGGGTAGGTCTCGGCTCATAGGAGTACTCCAACTGAACAGGTTCGTCACCGACGTCCACTGTGCCGACAGTCCCCCGGCAGCGCGACCGAAGCGGGCGAAGGCACGGGCATACACAACCTTGCTATGCGCATCTCAGGAGGTACAAATCAACATCCAGCCCCCTCCTGTGCCTCATCGTACGCAGCCTGGCCCAGCCTCTTGACCGCGTAGTAGTAGATTCCAGTCAGAGCGAGGCATTGGTATCGGCACGGGTGCCAACAGCTTGGATAGACGTAGTTGCACACCCTGATCAGGTTGTCCCAAAACGTCTCGTCACAGAAGTCCTTGCGCATGCCACACGTTTCGTAGCACGCGTCGTGCACCAGGCATGGACCAGTGAAGGGTACTGACGGACACGGCGAATAAGGCAAGCTTGGGTTGTCCGGAACGATCGAATCTGTCCAACCACTTCCGCACGCCAAGCCAAGCGCGTCAAGCTTGGCCGCAGGATTAGCCCGCAAGTATTGATACGAACTCATACCGTCGAGATACTCCCTCGTAGCGTCAAAGCGGCGTTTGCGCAGCGCTAGCGGATCCCTCTGCATGAATCTTCTGAGGCCGGCGTTGTACTGTCTCGCGCGGTTTTGGTAGCTCCCTATTTCGGCGTCGTAGGGCAAGCCTTGGTGGGCGAATGGGTTTCCGATGCTTGAGGCGGTTCGGCCTGGTTTTTGGGCGTTTCCTTGGGGGAGCGAATCGAACAGCGTGGCGTCGGCTGCGTCGTAGTCACCGTCGAAGTCCAGGTCTAGGATTCGGCAGGCGCCGCTCACCGTGCCGGTGCAGTCCGTGCCGGGTGTACCCTTGTCGGTGGCGTCGACATCTCCATCACCGTCACGATCGCCGAAGGATGTTACCTGGTGCACGGTCATCTGGCCGTACGGTTTGTAGAGGTACCGCTCGACGACGCTACCGCCCTGGTCGGTCAGGGCGATGACGTTCCAGTTGGCGTCTTGATGATAATACAGATCGCCCTTGTCGGCGGCGCGCATCATGACCAGTTCGTCGATGTAGCGCGTGCCGTGGATGAACTGGGCGACCATGTTGTCCGATCCGTCACGGGTCTCGATGATCTGGTGGCCTCTATAGTAATATACAGTCGTGCCGTCCAGATCGCCAGAATTGGTGACGACTTTCTTAATCCGCCGCCCGAGCCCGTCAAACGAAGCCGTCTGGAACACCACATCAGCGTCCTCGGATGACCGCACCTCAACCAGCCGGTTCCAAGCATCATAAATAAAGACCCGGCAGCCGTCATCGATCAAGTTCCCAGCATCGCAATGCGATACGGTAACATCAGTCGAGCCGAAAGCCTCGTCGACAACCAGG
>Ga0180434_10002542_pt1 | contig 24182 bp, 19 predicted proteins | sample SS_ome_7_FD_132453 | JGI IMG/M metagenome (GOLD analysis project Ga0180434, IMG submission 132453) | Hypersaline lake sediment archaeal communities from the Salton Sea, California, USA - SS_1_D_2 metaG | ecosystem: Environmental > Aquatic > Non-marine Saline and Alkaline > Hypersaline >... | reverse complement strand
TGACTATCTGTTCCGGCTTTCGATATTTCCTTTTCATAAGAGTATCCTTTCCTTAAAAAACCCTACTTGTTTTATCGGATACTCTCTAATCAAAACTGGTACAGTTTTGGGGGGTCAGGCCATGCCTAAAAAAACCTCCTTGCCGAAGGCAAGGCAGTCTCTTAACACGGAAGTGGATTTGTCCAATTCACGCTGAACCAGTACAAGAGTACCTTTTCGAGAGATTACAAGAAGTAGATTTTGAACGCTTTGGGTATGAGCTAATTCCTAAGTTAGTGGTTAAAAGATACACTCTTGACTTCGCACTTGTGGGGGAGAGAAAAATCGATATCGAATGTGACGGGCACCAACACGAAATTATTGAAGGTCTTCCCGTATTGGAAGATGTCGAAAGAGATGAGTTTTTAAAAAAGAAGGTTGGGAGGTTGTTAGGTTTCCAAATCACAGGATTTTGTGCGAAGCTGAGGCAGTAGTGGGAGAGATTTTGGATTTTTCCAGTGACCTGCAAATGAATTTGGGGTAGAGAAGATGGGCAGGCTTCTAAATGATTAAGGATGATTGAGTGAGATTGTGGCGCCGGCGAGATAGACGGGAGTCATCTCACGGGGGTAAAGGTGGGCAATAAAAAGTGCATTTTAACGGCAACTCTCTCGAAAAATTCGTGGTTCGTATTTCGTATCCTTCGACTGTGCTCAGGACAGGCCTCGTGAATCGTATCGGTAGTAAGCATAAACCATCAGGCGGCTTAAAGATTCGTGTAAATTAGTCAAAAAAGTTCTTGCAAAAGCTCCTGTCGGCTTGTATAATAATTGGCAAATGACACGAAAGCGAACAATTTGTTCTTCTACAAAGGCCTTCTTCGGCCTGCTCGGTCTTCTTTTGCGCCGCAAGGCGCTATAATTCCCCTACACAAAATTCGTTTGCAAATCCGCTTTTTTTCGTAAATTCGTAGCAATCTAGCTCTAATCTGGCATAATTAACCGATTAAGCTAAAAAATTTGGAGATAAACAAATGTCAGCTTCTAATACAAAAGAAAGAATTATAATTTTCGACACTACGTTACGCGACGGCGAGCAGTCTCCGGGCGCTTCTCTGTCTATCGCTGAAAAGCTCGAAATCGCCCAGCAATTAGCTGTTCTGGGCGTCGATATTATCGAGGCCGGCTTTCCGGTGTCCTCGCCGACGCAGTTCGAGGCCACCCGGCAGGTAGCCGAGCAGGTTACCGGCCCGACGATAGCAGGGCTGGCACGTGCGAACAAAGAAGACATCGAGGCCGCCGCCAAGGCCGTCGAGCCGGCGAAAAAGAGACGCATACACACTTTCATTGCGACTTCGCCGATTCATATGGAACACAAACTGCACAAGACCAGTGACGAAGTGCTGAAAATGGCCGTCAAGGCGGTTGCGTTTGCAAAGACTTTCACCGATGACGTTGAGTTCTCGCCGGAAGACGCCTGCAGAAGTGAAATGCCGTTTCTTATCGAAATTCTGACGGCCTGTATAGAAGCCGGCGCCACAACATTGAACATCCCCGACACGGTCGGCTATATTCTGCCGTACGAATATGGCCGAATCATCGCCCAGCTTAAATCCGATGTGCCCGGCATAGACAATTGCATAATAAGCACGCACTGCCACAACGACCTGGGTATGGCCGTAGCAAATTCGTTGGCAGGGGTGCGAAACGGCGCCCGACAAATCGAGTGCGCCGTCAACGGGATGGGCGAGCGCGCCGGGAACGCCGCCCTCGAAGAAATCGTTATGGCGATACATACGAGAGCTGATTTCTTCGGCGAAGGGTCGGGCAAAGCAGCGCTTCTTAACATCAACACGAAGCAGATTCACCGTACCAGCCAGCTCGTTTCGCAACTGACCGGCTTTGTTATCCAGCCGAACAAGGCGATTGTCGGCGCCAACGCCTTTGCGCACGAGGCCGGCGTTCACGTTGACGGTGTATTAAAGGAGAGAACCACATACGAAATTATGACGCCGGAAACAATCGGGCTGAGCGGCTCACGAATGGTATTAGGCAGGCACACCGGCCGGCACGGCTTTACGGACAGGTGCGAGCATCTCGGCTTCAAGCTGACCGAGGACGAGCTCGAACGGGCATATCAGCGGTTTCTGGAAATAGCCGACAAGAAAAAAGAGGTCTTCGATGAAGATATTGCGGCAATAATCAATGACGAAATTCGCGCTGTCGAGCAGATTTACAAACTGGAATATCTGCACGTAGTCAGTGGCAGCGGCGCTCTGCCGACCGCAAGCGTCAAAATAAAGACAAAAGGCGAGACCAAGCAGGCCGCCGCCTGTGGTGACGGCCCGGTCGATGCCGCCTATGAAGCTATAAGAGCTGTAACAGGCCTGTCGCCAAAACTCGAAAACTATTCGATAAGGGCTGTTACCGGCGGAAAAGAAGCGCTCGGCGAAGCAACGGTAAAAATCAAAGATAACGGCCGAATCTTCATCGGCCGAGGTGTCTCAACCGACATTATCGAGGCAAGCGCAAAGGCATACATCGACGCCATTAACCGAATGGTCTCGACAAAAAAAGGCAAAGAGCCGGAACTGAAAGCAGAACTGTGAAAGAAGTGAAAAGCAAAAAGTAAAAAGGTAAAAGCAAAAAATGCTCAACCGTTCTATGAACTACGAACTATGAACTACGAACTATGAACTACGAACTACGAACTATGAACAATTTATGGCAATGACCCTCCGACGCCCTGCGGGCTATGGAGGGCAGGCGATACAGGGTAAGGATAAGCGCTATGGCGATGACAATTACGGAAAAAATCCTGGCCAGAGCGGCCGGCAAAGAAAAAGTCTCTGCCGGCCGGCTTATCGACGCCAAACTCGACGTAGTTATGTGTCACGATGTTACCACTCCGCCGGCGATTTCAATGCTGAAAGAAAAAGGCATTGATAAAGTCTTCGACGCAGAAAAGATTGTCGTAACGCCGGACCATTTTCAGCCGGCCAAGGACATCGAAAGCGCCGAGCTGCACAAACGTCTCGACGAATGGGCAAAAAGGCATAATGTAAAGCACTACTACAAGCTCGGCAGGGCCGGCGTTTGCCATGCACTGCTGCCGGAACAGGGCCACATACGTCCGGGCGAAGTAATCGTCGGGGGTGATTCGCATACCTGCACTTACGGTGCGTTTGCGGCGTTCAGCACCGGTATCGGCTCAACCGACCTGGCCGCCGCCATAGCAACAGGACAGTTATGGTTCAAAGTCCCGGCTTCGATAAAAATCGTACTTAACGGCTCACTCGGCGCCGGTGTTTACAGTAAGGACGTCATTTTGGCTGTGATTGCACGCATCGGTGTTGACGGTGCACTCTATAAAGCGATGGAGTTTGTCGGGCCGGCGCTGGCTGAAATGTCGATGGAAGCAAGAATGACAATGACAAATATGGCCGTCGAGGCAGGCAGCAAAAACGGAATAATCGGATTCGACGATATAACGAAAGAATACCTCGACGAGCACTTAAAAGACAAGAAAGATTACACTGTTTTTGAGTCCGATGATGATGCCGAATATGAATCGGTGGAAGAGTTTGACTGCTCGGCGATTGAGCCGATGGTCGCTCTGCCGAACCTGCCGAGCGGCGGTGTCCCTATCAGCCGATGCGAAGGCAAAGCGATGGACCAGGCATATATCGGGAGCTGCACGAACGGGCGAATCGAGGATTTGCGAATCGCAGCGAAAATACTTAAAGGCAAAGCTGTTGCTATTCGGACAATAATTGTGCCGGCCACACCTGTCATCTGGAAGCAGGCCAGCGATGAGGGTCTGTTCGATATATTCTACGATGCCGGCTGCGTAATCGCTGCGCCGACCTGCGGAGCGTGCCTGGGCGGTTTTATGGGTATCCTGGCGGCAGGTGAAAAATGTGTCAGCACCACTAACAGAAATTTTGTCGGCAGAATGGGACATCCGAAAAGTGAAGTGTATTTAGCAAGCCCCGCAACCGCAGCCGCCAGCGCAATAACAGGTAAGTTAGAAAATCCAAGAAAGTACCTGTGAGGAAATTCTAATATCTAAAACCGTTTGGAAGCAGATTAAAAATCAAAAATTAAAATGCAAAATGACAAAGTAAAATTTAAAAATGACTTCAAAAGAAGGCTTTATCAGTTCGTATTAAGATTAGTTAAATTTCTTGATGGTCTTCCAAAAGATAATGTATCTAATAGAATGAGCGACCAATTGCTAAGAAGCGGAACAAGTATTTTAGCTAATTATATTGAAGGTCAGTCGGCAAGCAGTAAAAAAGATTTCAAAATTATTTTAACCACTCTTTGAAATCTGCTAATGAAAGCAAGGTGTGGTTAAGTTTGCTTAAAGACTCGAATAGAACCAAAGCAGAAGATATAAAATGGTTCACAGAAGAACTTGACGGAATATCAAAGATATTTGCGAGTAGTATATTAACGCTGAAAGGCAAAAAATAATTTTGAATTTTAATATGTAATTTTCATTTTTGATATTTGCTATTTAATTTTGAGAGGTAACGATGGCTAAAGCGCATAAGTACGATAGAGACCATATAAATACCGATGAGATAATCCCCGCGCGGTATTTAAATACAGACGACCGGCAGGAATTAGCAAATCATTGTATGGAAGATTTGGACGCTGATTTTGTCAATAAATGCAAAGCTGGTGATATTATAGTAGCAGGCGAGGATTTCGGCTGCGGCTCTTCGAGAGAGCACGCGGTCTGGGCTATACGCGGCGCGAATGTCTCGACCGTTATAGCTAAATCGTTCGCACGGATATTTTATCGCAATGCGATTGATAACGGCTTTTATATAATTGAGACGCCTGACGCAGATAAAATCAACGATGGCGACGAGATTGATGTCGATTTTGAAAACGGCTTGATTAAAAACCTCTCAACTGGTATTGATATTGAATTTGCCCCGCTGCCGGACTTTGCTCTCGATATAATCAACGACGGCGGCTTGCTGGAGCATATTAAAAAGAAAACAAAATAATACAGTTCTTGTAGAATTTTGCAGCCACTTGGTGTATATTAGCAATACGTATTAATGGCCTAATTCCTTAAGTCAATTATGGTTAAGGTTCTTCCGACAAACACAATAATATGCGGTGATTGCGAGGAGGTATTAAAAGACTTTCCTGATAACTGCATCGATTTGATTTTTACATCTCCACCGTATGTGGAATGCCGCAAGAATACGTATGGGGGAATACACCCAGACAAATATGTTGAGTGGTTTCTGCCAAAATCCGAGCAATTCTTAAGGGTGTTAAAGCCAACAGGAACATTTGTCCTGAACATAAAGGAAAAAGCTATCGATGGTGAAAGACACACATATGTTATTGAGCTTATTTTGGAAATGAAGAAGCAAGGATGGCTTTGGACAGAGGAATTTGTTTGGCATAAGAAAAACTGCTATCCCGGAAAATGGCCGAATAGATTCAGAGATGCCTGGGAAAGATGCATTCAATTCAACAAGCACAAGAAATTCAAAATGTATCAAGAAGCGGTAATGGTCCCAACAGGTAATTGGTCAAAAACACGACTTAGTAAGTTAAGCGAAACTGACAAACGTAGAGACGAATCGAAAGTAAAGAGCGGTTTTGGAAAAAATATCTCAAATTGGATTGGAAGAGACAAGGCGTACCCTACAAATGTACTATATTTAGCTACTGAATGCGCAAATAAAAATCACAGCGCCACTTTTCCTTTGGCTTTACCCTCCTGGTTTATAAAGCTGTTCACCGAGAAGCACGACGTTGTACTTGACCCTTTTATGGGTTCGGGAACAACCGCTGTAGCCGCTAAACAGGTGGAACGTGCATATATCGGGATTGATCGTAATCCAGAATACTGCGATATGTCCAAAAAGAAGCTTAAAAAGGTAGTAGTTCAGGGAAGTTTCAAATGGAAAAGTTAAACCTTAAAGAGGTCGCTGACTTTGTTAACAAAAACATTTCTTTATTTCATCAAAGTAAATTAAGCACCTTAAAATCTATAAACTTAAAAGCGCTATTGAAGAAGAAAAACCCATATTTGTTCAAGGCAAAAAATATTACTGTCGCAGCTGATTTAGTCAAAAATATTTTGGATGCTTTTCTTTCCTCATCGGAGGAAAAACTATTCGGAGACTTTCTCGAAGAGCTGGCTATTTTCATCTCCGGTAAAACCTGTAAAGGAAGAAAATCTGCTGCGACGGGTATAGACTTCGAATTTGAGAATGATGGAAAACACTACCTGGTTTCAGTAAAGTCAGGGCCAAACTGGGGCAACAGCTCTCAACAGAAAAAACAAGAACTTGATTTTCAAATCGCTGTTAAGGTACTGAAACAATCAAGACGCTCGTTAAATGTCGAACCTGTTTTAGGTATTTGCTACGGCAAGGTAAGAACTACCCACCTTAGGGGCTACCTTAAAGTCGTTGGCCAGAATTTTTGGTATCTAATAAGCGAGGACGAAAATTTATACACTGATATTATAGAACCATTAGGATATAGAGCCAAACAACATAATGCAAAATTCAGGAAAGAAAAAAGTAAAATTATAAATTTATTCACCAAAGAATTTTTAGACGGGTTTTGTGATGATGGTGTCATTAACTGGAAAAAGCTTGTCGAATTCAATAGTGGTAATTTAGACATAAAGAAGTAGATAAATTTTAGACTAACAAAGAACAAAGAGTTGAAAAAAGGAGACTGAAAATTGGCAAAGACATACAAGATTGCTGTGATACCTGGTGACGGGACCGGGCCGGAAGTAACTGCTGAAGCGGTAAAGGTATTAAAGGCTGCTGCTGAGAAATTCAACTTCAAGGTTGAATTTTCCGAGTTCGATTTCGGCGGCGAAAGATATAAAAGGACCGGCGAGACTCTGCCGGACAGCGCGGTTGAGGAGCTTCGTCAGTTCGATGCGATTCAGCTCGGCGCAATCGGCCATCCGGACGTGGCGCCGGGCATCCTCGAGACCGGCATCCTGCTCAAAGCGCGTTTTTCGCTCGACCAGTATATTAACCTTCGTCCGGTAAAGCTTTTCCCCGGCGTAGAGACGCCGTTGAAAAACAAAGGCCCTGAAGATATCGATTTTACCGTGATTCGCGAGAACACCGCCGGGCTATATACCGGCGTCGGCGGCTTTACAATGAAAGGCACAGCCAACGAGGTGGCCGTTCAGGCCGCCGTCTATACCCGCTACCAGGTTGACCGCTGTTTGAAATATGCCTACGAATACGCACGCAAGTACGGCAAAAAGGTGCGAGGAAAAGGCAACAAAAACACCCTCGCTTTGTGCGGAAAAACCAATGTTCTGGTCTATCTCTGGGATCTCTGGTATCGCGCTTACTGCGAAATGGGTGACGGCGAATACCCGGACATTGAACGAGAGTATTACCACGTTGATGCCACGTGTATGTGGATGGTCAAGAACCCCGAATGGTTCGACGTGATTGTTACCAGTAATATGTTCGGCGATATCATCACCGACCTCGGCGCAATAATCCAGGGCGGTATGGGCATCGCAGCGGGCGCAAATATCAACCCTGAGGGCGTCGGTATGTTCGAGCCGATTGGCGGAAGCGCTCCGAAATATACCGGCAAAGGCGTCATTTGCCCATTGGCGGCGATTTATGCGACACAGATGATGCTCCGCACACTCGGCGAGGAGAAGGCTGCCGAGGCTGTGGAAAAGGCCGTCATATTCGTAACCGCCAACAAGATAAAGAGCCTGCAGGCCGGCAAAATGGGCTATTCAACCAGCGAAGTCGGTGACCTCGTCGCCGAAAAAGTAGCAGAATAGAGTAAAATCCCAAATACGAAGCACGAAGCACTAAATAATACCAAAATCCAAATGCTCGAATGACAAAAACGTTTTAGGTTTGGAATTTGGAGTATTGGGATTTGTTTCAGATTTACGAATTAGGATTTAGAGCTTTCAAATTATGCCGGCGAATTTAACGCCAGAATATTTCAAGGCTGAAAAGTGGTTTCGCAGTGCTGCGACCAATGATGAGAAAATCCTTGCGCTTGAGCAGATGCTTCGCGTTATTCCTAAACACAAAGGCACCGACCACATGCGGGCCGACCTTCGCCGCAAGCTGAGCAAACTAAAGGAAGCATCCACAAAAAAAACCGGCGCAAGCCACGCTGACATCTTCCACGTACCGCGGGGCGGCTGCGGCCAGGTCGTCCTTTTGGGTACGCCCAACAGCGGCAAAAGCGCCATCGTCGCCGCCCTGACCAATGCGAAGGTCAACGTCGCTGATTTTCCCTTTGCAACCGGTGCGCCTGTGCCGGGTATGGTAACGTTCGAGGATGTTCAAATTCAGCTTGTCGATATGCCCCCTATCACCGCCGACTACAGCGCCGCCGGACAGGTCGGAACATATCGCAACTGCGATTTGATTGCGATTGTCATCGACCTTTCCGGCGATGTTGCCGAACAAATGAGCATCTCTCTGGACTTTTTAGAGTCACGAAGTCTGCTTATCGATGAGCAAACAGGAGCTGTGGATGCGAACGGCAACGTTCTTGGCAAAAGGGCCTTTTGCATCTGCACCAAATCCGACATCGCAAAAGACGGCGCAGTTGATACTTTCAGACAATCCAACAGGGGCGGCTTTGAATTTGTCGAAATCTCAACGGCAACCGGCGCGGGTATCGAGGAGTTTTCTGCAACACTTTTTCGCCTGCTAAAAATCATACGCATTTACGCCAAGCCGCCCGGCAAAAAGCCTGATATGGATGAGCCATTCACACTGCCGGCCGGCTCTACCGTAATGGACCTGGCAACCGCCATCCACCGACAGTTGGCTGAAAAGCTCAGGTTCGCAAGAATCTGGGGCACCGGTGTCTATGACGGCCAGAACGCACAGAGAAACCATACCCTCAACGACAAGGACGTTATTGAGTTGCATTTTAATTGACTATTTGCTATTGACTATTTACTATTGAATTTAACTATTCTTTGCTTCTATGAACTACGAACAACGAACCATTAACGAGGTTAATTATGGAATGCAAAAAAGAGCAGAACCTGAAAAATTGCAATTGTACATATCCCTGTGACAAAAAAGGAGTATGCTGTGATTGTATAAGGAGTCATCTGGCTATTAAGGAGCTGCCCGGCTGCTGCTTCCCTGATAATGTCGAAAGAACCTACGACCGCAGCTTCCGCGCCTTCGCAAAAGCCTGGAACTTATAAAACTTCTAATGGTGCTTTGCCTTAGTTCAATTGGGTGATTGGCACTACAGCCGATTCGCCGTTTTTTGCGGTTATCTTTTCGATTTTTCTAATGCATCGTGCAGAAGCCCTTTTGCCTTTGCATAGTCAGGCTGGATTTCCAGCGCCCTTCGGTATTGGACAATCGCCTCGGCAAGTTTTCCTTGCTGTTCGAGAAGAATACCCACGTTGCAAAACATTTCCACATCGTCCGGCCGGTCGGCAAGGACACTTCTGAACTGTTTTATAGCTTCATCGTTTTTGCCCAAACCGGCCAGTGCCAGACCCAGTCGGCCGTGGGCAATTATATTGTCGGGCTCAACTTCAAGAGCTTTTTCGTAATATTGAACCGCCTCTTCATATTGGCCCTGCTCGGCCAGCAGATATGCAAGATTGCTCAGAATATCGACATTCTCAGGCCGCGCCTGAAGCGCAAGGCGGTACTCGCTGATAGCTTCTTCGTTTTTGCCCTGCGTGGCCAGGACTCGTGCCAGATTATAATGGACCTGTGAAAACTTGGGCCTTAATTCCAAAGCTTTTCGAAAATGCTCTATCGCATCGTCGCTTCTTCCGACGTTATGAAGTACATTGCCGAGATTGTTGTGGACCTCGGGAGAATACGGGTTTATTTCCAACGACTTATTAAAATGTTCGATGGCTTCTTCGCTTTCGCCCCGTTCGTCGAGAAAATTACCGAGGTTATTATGCAGCACGGTAACGTTCGGCGCCAGTTTCAGCATATACCTATGCAGACTCACGCTGTCGCGCCAATGAACAAGATAAGCGCGGGTGGCGCCGATTTCCGACGCTGCCAGGCAGGCCGTTAACACCAAAGCAACGATGCATCGCCTTGATAACTTATCAGCCCACCCGCGGCAAAGCCGGGCCACAGCCCCACACAAAGGCAAAAACAAACCCATTATAGGAATATAAGCATGCCTGTCGGCGGCAATCACCGGATGAAAGCCAATGACACCCAACGTAGGGAAAATTGCCAAAAAGAAGAACAGCCAGCCAGTTACCAAAGAGCGAGTCCATCGCAAAGAAAACAATAATCCAACGAACAATACCGCCGTGCCGATTACGCCTGCAAGAACGTTCGGATGGCCAAGAGCAAACGGCGATGGGAAAGGATAATAGCCCGACAGGCCGACAGGCCAGACAAACCTTTGCAGATAGAAAACGATATTGTGACAAATGATAAACAGAATACGCACCAGGCCGTGTTCGGCCGGCATCGTTACAGAGGAGGTGTTCTTCTGGGAAACAAACGTAATAATCGCTGCTATAACGGCGACGACGAAAAAGGGTATCTTGCGGATAATGGTTTTTTTACTGAGCCGCTTTAGCGGCCAATAGTCCAGCAGTATCATCAGAAGCGGAACAGGCGTGCTGGACGGTTTTGACATCAACGCCAATATGAAAAATACCATAGAAAGCAGGTAACTTTGCCAACTGGACGTACGGCTGAAGCGTACATAAAAAATCAGACACCACAGAACGAAAAAGGCGGCCAGCAGCGTCTTGCGCTCGCTCAGCCAGGGAATCGGCTCGATAGTCAGCGGATGAACCCCGAAGAGCAGGCCGACCGATACGGCAGCCAGCGAGTTACCAAAAAGCAGGTATAAAAAAACAATTATTAAAAGAGTATTGGCCAGATGCAGGCCAAGAGAGGTTATGTGGAAGGGCATTAGATTATCGAGCCTGCCTCCCATCGCATAGTCAGCCATCAGCGAGAGCATCGCCAGCGGCTGATAATACCCTCTGACGGATGAGGGATATAGAACTTCGCATAAAAAACGACGTGCGGATTCCCAGCCCGGGTTTTGAACGAGCTGGTTCTCAAAAAGGTACTGGTCGTCATCGAATGAAAATGCCGTTGATGACAAGCTCGGCCAATGCGCCGCTAAAACAATCCCCGCTGCGATACACATACCGATTAAGATTGCTTTCTTATTTGTTTTCATCTCATTGTAATTCTTCGGCGCCTGCCTGAGTGTTTCTGTACATAATGAAAAGCCCGACAGCGCCCGAAATAAGATAACCGGCTGGCGCAATCTTCAAAAGTGCCTCTACACTGAAAAACTGTACCACAATCATAAGAACGACATTAGCCACCGCCCAGTTACCCCCTACTATAAGGCCCATCCGCTGGCCAAGATTCGGACCGGCGGCACCCCTGGCCGTAGTAACCATCAATATATAAGCTGATATTGCGTTAAAACCAACACCGAACAACACCCACACCGCCGCTCTGTTGCCTATAAGTTCCAGATATAAATGCAGTAAAACAGGCGAAAGGAAAAGTGCTGCAACCGAACAGAACAGCTCCCCCTTCTTATGGGCGCCCCAGGCCCATACGAACGAACCCAGCGCCCCGCCGGCACCGAACATCATTGCCGAAAAACCTCCGAAAGTAAGTTCGAATCCTAACTGCTCAAGTCGTGTGGGCATAAGAGAAGCAACAATAGTCGTCGAAATTGCTGCCGGTATAGCCATAACCATTATCGGCCAGAAAGCCGTCCTTTTACCCTTAACTCGCGACTCATTTGCAGCCCTGGTTTTTGGTTCAACTGCCAGGCGGATTTCCAAAAAGGCAATCAAAAAAACTCCGACAATCGGACATAGCAGCAGCCAATACAAACCCTTCAGACCAAAACCGGAAACCAGAACAGTCGGGACCCATCCACCAACTGCGTATCCGATAAAGCCGCCTGCCATAAAGACCGCCGTGCTTGTCGCAGCAGGAATCCGACCGAGCGAATGAATGCCTCGTAAGCCTTCGGGATGTGCTATTGCTATTCCGCTGCCGCTGATTATCGCAAGCAAAATCATAAATTCGAAACCACCTGCCTTTCTTGGCAAAACAGCAAAAAGACAAACAGCGGCAGCCAGAAATAGTCCAATATATATAAACAACGGCCGCCTCTTTTCAGGACGCATATGCCCTGTCAGCACCTGGATGCCGTTGCAGGCCAAAAGGTGAACACACAAAATAATTACGCCTGACTCGACACTCAGTATGAATTCAGTACGTATGGCCGGCAAAATCGGTGGTGGTATAGCAGAAAACAAATCAACTATGCAGTGCACCCCGGAAAGCGCAAACAACTGTGCCCATTGAAATACAATGATTTTTCTGCTCGGATTCAAAACAGCTTCACACCTCGAACTTTTTGCCGGTCAGCCGCTCATAGGCCTCGATATACTTTGAAGTGGTCTTTGCAACTATATCTTCGGGAAGCTCAACACCCGGGCCGGATTTGTCAAAGTTTATGCTCTCGAGATAATTGCGTACAAACTGCTTATCGAAACTTTCCTGGTCTCTTCCGGCCTGATAAACATCGGCCGGCCAGAACCGCGACGAGTCCGGCGTCAGAACCTCATCAATCAGAATAACCCTGCCGTCAACGACGCCCCACTCAAACTTGGTATCTGCCAGGATAATGCCTCTGCTCTCGGCATAGCTGCTTGCCTTTTCAAAAATCTCCATACTCCTGTCCCGGACATATTCTGCCCGCTGTTGGCCGAGAATCTCGCTGCACCTCTCGAAGCTGATATTTTCATCGTGCCGGCCCCTCTCGGCCTTGGTGGCCGGTGTAAATATCAATTCAGGCAGCTTTTCGCACTGCTTCAGACCCGCCGGCAGCTTCTGACCGCAGACCGTACCTTCCTTCTCGTATTCCACCCAGCCCGAGCCAGCCAGGTATCCACGCACGACACACTCAATCGGCAAAACCTCGGTCTTCTTAACGAGCATACTGCGAGAGGCTAACTGCTCATCGTATCGACAAAACGGCTCAGGGAAAGCTGATACATCATCACTAATCAAATGATGTTCAACTTCAGCGCCAAGAAAATCGAACCAGAAAAGCGATATCTGCGTCAGAACAATACCTTTACAGGGTATGCCGTTGGCCATTACAACATCGAAGGCGCTAATCCGGTCGGTCGCCGCTATCAGCAGCTTGTCGCCAAGGTCGTATATGTCACGAACCTTGCCCCGCTTAGGTTCGAACACTTCTATTTCCGTCTGCAAAATCGTTTTCATAACAACTCCCTTTCATTTTGCTCTATTGCCGAATCAACATAATCAAGTACTGCCTTTTTTACTCTTTCGATATCATCGGTTTGCGGCAGAAAGCCAATCAGCTTCTCCAAAAACCTTCGCTCTTTTATCCGCTTCAAGGTCGCGGTAAAATTCACATCATAGACCCATCCCAACTGCAGCAGTTTCACATCATTGAGCGTCTTCAGCGATTTATAATCTATCCGCTGCCTGCGTAAAAGCTTTTCGATTACATCCGGCGAATACTCCGGCTCATCCGGAAACTCCAGTTCAAGCATAAAATCCTGTGGGTTGTCCCTGTACTGGGCGTAGTATCCCGTCACCACATAGAATATATCCAGCTTGTCGGCGTCGCGTATCAATTGTGAGAACAGCAGGGATTGGCCATCCAAATCGCCCGGCAGCTTTCTGAGGCCGTGATATTCAATCGCTTTTTCAATGATTTGCTTTTCTTCCTCGTCAACGCCGTCAAGCACTTTTTCCCGCCGAATGACCTCTAACCCTAACAGGTTATGGTTTATGCTCCTGGCATCGTTATAAGTACGGTATTTGGCAAACTGCTCGAACCGCCCGATGTCGTGTAAAAACGCTATTGTCTCTGCTGTTAGTTTCTGCCTGTCTGAAAGTCCGAGCTGCCCGGTCAAATAAAGCATCTCTTGGCAAACCCGCCGACTGTGCTCGTCTTTGAGTCTTATATTGGCATTGACGAACGGGTCATCCCCATAAAAGCCGGCTGTATAATTGTCAAACCAGGCCTCGAATTCAGCTAATTGCTGCTGCTTCATACTTTCCCTTTTCCAAACAAACTGACAGGATAAGAGGATGGAACTGATTGCCGATTGCCTGTTGCCGTTCTCGGGACTCCTGACGGCTGAACTCAAATCGTAAATCGAAACTCGTAAATCTTAAATCTGCTTATCCTGTCCAAAATTCCTTTACGAAAGCACTAATTTATCGCAAATAAGCTGCTTTTACCACCAGCTTTTAAGAAAAATTCCAGTTACGTATTCAAAAAACGGCGTGTTTGAGGTATAATTACCGGCGATTGACAGAAAAAAGGATTGGCCGCAAAAAGGCACAAGAAAACAATTATATCAGCCCTGCGTGCTTTTGCGGCAGAATTAATAAGGAAAGGAAAAATAAAATGCCTACCATCAAGGATATAGTTGTCAAAAAGCCGTCCGAGCAGGAGGAAACGACCTGCCAGGCCTGGCCGATATGGAAATGTCAGCCAAGCACTTTCGACTGGACATATACGGAAAAGGAGACCTGTCTTTTAATTGAAGGCGAGGTAACGGTTACAGACGGCAAAGACTCGGTGAGTTTCGGCCCGGGCGATTACGTAGTCTTCCCCCAGGATTTGGAGTGCACCTGGCAGGTTACTAAACCGGTCACAAAACACTACAACTTCGGATAAATATCTGCTGCATTACAACAAAAGCAGTAAAAACACCATTGCAGGCAAACAGGGCTTGTTGACATAGGCCATTAGAGAAAAGTATAATAAAAAGACACCTGTTTTTGTAAGCGGGCAGACTATGACAGAGAACCGAACGTCGGAGCTTAAAGAGATGGAATTGCGCGAGCGTATTAAGGAACTTACCTGTCTATACGAGATATCCGAGCTTTCCCGTCAGCCGGACATTTCTTTGAAAAAGATTATCCAGGGTGTAGTCGAGCTTCTTCCCCCTGCCTGGCGGTATCCGGAGAAAACTTGTGCAAAGATAGTCTTTGACGGGTTCTCGTACGCCAGCCCGAATTTTCATCAAAGCAACAACAGATTATCCGCAAGCATCACCGTTGCCGGCGAGATTCGTGGTATGGTGGAGGTATATTCTGACGGAGACTCTGATTTTAAAAAAAGCGTCTTTCTTAAGGAAGAGCGAAATCTGATAGATGCCATCGCTGTACAGATTGCCCTTATTATTGAGCACAAAGAGGCAGAGAAGGAAAAAGCGAAGTTAAATGAACAACTCAGGCATGCGGACAGATTGGCTACGATAGGAACCCTTGCATCGGGTATAGCTCATGAAATTAATGAGCCCCTGGCTAATATTCTGGGGTTTGCTCAGCTGGTTAAAAAATGTCCCGACCTTCCTGAAGTGGCCAAAGACGACGTCGAAAAAATAGAAAAGGCTTCTTTGCGTGCTCGTGAGATTGTTAAAAAGCTGCTGTTTTTTGCCCGCCAGGAACCGCCGAAAAAGACCGCTATTAATCTTAACAAGATAGTCGAGGACGGCCTTTATCTTTACAGAGGACTGTGTGCAAGAAGAGACATTGAGCTGGTCAGTTCTCTTTGTGAGCAGACGCCTGAGCTCATAGCCGACCCTGCCCAGTTACATCAGGTTCTCGTAAATCTTGTTGTAAACGCTATTGATGCGATTCCTCAGCAGGGCAAGATCACCGTCAAGACGTCATATAGGGATGACTATGTTTCGCTGTCTGTAGAGGATACGGGAGCAGGAATGAAAGAGGATGTTCTAAAGCAAATCTTTGTCCCGTTTTTCACTACCAAAGATGTCGGTCGTGGAACGGGACTGGGCCTGCCTGTGGTCTATGGGATAGTTACTGCCCATAATGGCTCGATTGATGTCGAGAGTGAACCGGGGGGCGGAACCAAATTCGAAATAAGAATACCGACAGGAAAGCAGGAGGATTTGGAGGATAAAGATTAATATGTCCTCTTCATCTGATAAAGAGAGCATTTTAGTTGTTGATGACTCGGCGAGCACACTGGAGATAATACAGCGAAATCTTATGTCGCAGGGGTATAAGGTTTTTGTTGCCCGCGGGGTTTCCGAGGCCCTGGGTATACTTGGTGAAAGCGGCCTTGATTTGGTTATCACCGACCTTAAAATGCCCAAGGTCAGCGGTTTTGACTTAGTGCGTCATGTTCGTGAAAACTTTAAGGACACGGAAGTGATGGTTATAACAGGCTACCCTTCGATTGAAGGGGCGGTAAAAGCTGTTAAAATAGGAGCAGAGGAATTCCTGTCTAAACCGTTTACTGATGAAGAGCTTGTCCGCGCTGTTGAGCGAGTACTTGATAAGCTGAGAAAGCACCGTTGCGAGCAGACTTTGCAGAATGGCGCTATACCTTCGTTCAAGGGCATAATTGGTTCTTCACGGGCTATGAGGGAGGTTTATGTTTTGATAGAAAAGGCCATTTCTACTTCTGCATCTGTTTTGATAACGGGCGAAAGCGGCACAGGCAAAGAGCTTGTAGCCAGGGCTATCCACTACGGAGGTCCACGGTCTTCGGCACCGTTTATCCCGGTCAACTGTGGGGGTATTCCGGAAGACCTGCTTGAAAGTGAAATGTTCGGACACGTCAAGGGGGCTTTCACCGGGGCCGTGGTATCGCGCGCCGGCTTCTTTCATACCGCTGATGGCGGCACTATTTTCCTTGATGAAATTGGAGAGATGAGCTTCGTTATGCAGGTTAAGCTGCTGCGTGTACTCCAGGACAAAGAGGTTCGTATGGTTGGCTCGGATAAGGGCCAGAAAGTTGATGTGAGGATATTGGCTGCGACCAACAAGAATTTAGAGTATTTGGTTAATAAAGGGCGGTTCCGGGAAGACCTTTTCTATCGTTTGAACGTTATTCCTATCGCTATCCCCCCGCTCAGAGAGCGCGAAAACGATATTGTTCTGTTGGCTGAACATTTCGTGAAAAAATATGCCGAAAAATCGGGAAGGTCTCCAATCCGTTTTTCCGATGATGCTTTGCAGCGCTTGAGGAACTATAATTGGCCTGGTAATGTCAGAGAGCTGGAAAATGTGGTCCAGCGTCTTGTGGTTATGAGCGACGGCGAACTTATAGAGGTCTCTGACCTGCCGGAGTTAATGCACTTTTCAGCCCTTCGCAAGACCGGCTTTAAAAAGAGCTTGTCTGAAGTTGAAGCCGAATATATCCGAAATGTCTTGGCAAGCGTGGGCGGCAACAAGACTAGGGCGGCAAGGATACTCGGCATCGATAGGAAAACCCTGCGTGAGAAAATAAGGAGTATCGAGGGGGGCTCTTGAGAGACCTTCGCGAGTAATTATTCTCCGCCGGTTCAATTTTACCCACCTTTGCTCGGTTTATATCACATTGTATTTGCCGGCTGCAGTAAGATAACCGGTTGCAAAAAACATCTGTTTTTCTCGGCTTTGAGTTGAGTTTTTTTGTTTTACCTTTCCTGAAGGCTGCTTTAGGCAACACATTTCCGAGCTTCCCGACATTTGGCACGACTTTTGCTCTTTCGTTTACGTGAGTGAAAGGCCGACAAATTGTAATAAACAAGAAAGTGAGGTAAATGTAAATGTCGAGTAAACTCAAATACCTTGACCCTCGTTCAGTTTATGGAGTCAACAGCCAGACTGATTCTGCCGCGAATATCAGATATCATAATCATCGTTCTAAGGATGACAACAAACAACAGGCTTCTTTACAGCAGGAGACACAGAGCCGCGATCTGTGTTCAACGTGTGAAAACAAGTCAACTTGTACATTTCCAAAGGATCCGGACAGGCCGGTTTTGTATTGTGAGCTTTTTGACAATGGCTGGGTCCCTGCACACGATCCTGTAAAAGACCCTTCGCCGCTGTCCTTAAAGTCTTCAGACAGGCCTGAAGAAGAACAGAAAAGGTTCAAAGGTTTGTGCAGCAACTGCGAGAACAGATGGAGCTGTTCTTTCCCGAAGCCTGAAGGCGGTGTCTGGTATTGCGAAGAGTATCGGTAAGACCGGCTGGGGCCTTATTGGCGCTTTGCGGTGTTAAAGGTAATTGTCAACAACATTAAAAAGTGAAATTAATCAGTGAGAAAAAAGATGCCATACTTAAAACTTTCAAGTGGAACTGTGGCTAATTCGATAACGGCCTGTGGTTCAGCGAAACTTGAGCAGCTAATGAATATTGTCAAGCGTGATGTAAAAAGCCGGCAGCAAAATGGAATACTTCAGACTGCCATACATAATTTTGAGCGGGCAGCCGAGCGGCTCAATCTCGAAGATGCTATTCGAGAGAGGGTTTTGGGGCCAAAGGAAAGGATTGAGATTAAATTCAAGCCTGTGCTGCCTGGAGGTGAGGTGATTAACGTCAAAGGTTTTATCGTTAGGCACGACGATTCACTTGGCCCTTCGAAGGGGGGTATAAGAATGGCACCTGATGTTACTCTTGATGACATTACCGGGCTGGCGATGGAGATGACCTGGAAAACCGCTCTTATCGGTGTACCTTTTGGCGGAGGAAAGTCCGGCATTCGCATTGACCCTGCGTTATTGTCACCGGAGGCAAAGGAAGTTGTCATTCGTTCGTTCACAAGAGGAGCACGAAGACACATAGGACCGGAGATTTATATTCCTGCTCCGGATATGGGGACGAATGAGTTAGATATGGCTCATATCCGTGACTGTATCTCTTATTCTGAAGGCACCTCGATAACGAAGGGTTGTTACGTTACCGGCAAGCCGGTTCTTCTTGGTGGTGTAGCCGGAAGAAGGGAAGCGACCGGAAAAGGTGTGGTTTATACCGTGCTTTCAATGTGTGAAAAAATCGGCCTGGATATCAACCAGATGAAGGTAGTCGTACAAGGCTTTGGAAATGTGGGTTCTGTAGCTGCAGAGGAAATTACGAAATATGGCGCAAAAGTAGTGGGTGTTTCTGATATTTCAGGTGGTCTTGTGGACCTGGAAGGACTGGATATCGAGGCACTTGTACGGCATTGCCGACATACCGGCCTTATAGAGGGCTTTGAAAAAGGTATGCACCTTGACAAGTCGAAGATATTCGATGTTAAATGTGATATCTTAATACTTGCAGCGGCCCAGTCGCAGATAACAAAAAAGAATGTTGATAAGATAACAGCCAGGATTATTGCAGAAGGCGCTAACGCCCCTGTTACTCCTGAAGCAGATGAGCTTCTTAGCGCTCGGGGAGTAAATATAATCCCGGATATTTTGTGCAACGCCGGCGGGGTATTCGTTTCGTACCTGGAATACACCCAGGAGACCCAGCGTGAGCAAATGTCGATTGAGCGGATAGAACAAAGGCTTTCTGAACGGATGCTAAGCAGATTCAATGAAGTCTACAGTTATGCCAGGCAAAGAAACCTTACAATGAGAGAAGCAGCTATGGATATAGGGGTTGGTAAAGTGGTTGAGGCTGTATTCACCAAAGGCCTTATGCCATAAACTCTGGACTCTGAGCAGGTCACTAAACCGGTCACAAAGCACTACAACTTCGGATAATTTGAATTCAACTTTTTCGCTTTGAGAGCGAGTGAATAGCTCAAAGTATTTACTCAAACTCACCGATTTGGTTACAATAATGATTATAACTTTTTTATTAACAGTAACATAAGGCAATTTGTCAATTGAGTTTTTTAGATTGCCTCCTCCTTCCGCAGCAAAGCTACTGCTGAGGACGGTTCGCTGCGGCGGCAATGATGGTAAGCGTGTTTTTTAAGTCAGCCCGGCTTGACATTTTCAATTTTCGATTGCGGATTGGAAATCGACAATCACCAATATGTTTAATTTGCTTTCCCAATGACCTTGCGGCTGCAATGCGTGAGGACAAAGGGACAAAGGTTATTTCCTGGCTTTAAGCAGCAGTGAACTATTTACCAAGAAGATACTCAATCCATTCTTCAAGATTACTTTGAGTAGCTGAGGTTCGCAGTATCCCGTTCTTATCGATAAGATAATAAGCCGGCTCGGTCTTGACTTCATAAAGCGAATACATCGCACCTTCGGTTCGTAACCGTCCCTGTGGCAGCATAAGAGCTTCAACGACATCCATTTGCTCATCTATGCCAAAGGGAAAATTAATGCCATATTCTTTGACGAACTGACGTAGGTTGTCTTCTTTGAGCCCAAGCTGCTGCAGATGCTTGTGTATCGCTATAACAGTCAGAGGGCTTTCTTTATACTTTTCAAGAATGTCTTTGATTTGTTTGAGGTGCTGCAAATATGCTAATTGTTTTGTTTGTCCCGGATACCCCGAAAAATCTATCCCGATGTGCAGAACGGCAACCTGCCCCTTTAATTCTTCGAGACTTAGCGGGTCGGTATTGAGCCATTTTGATACGAACAGCCCCGGTGCCGGTTTATCATACCAGTCATAAGCCGGCGGAAATATCCTGATGTCCATTACACTGTTTGGCTCGATGCAGGTATAGCCAAAGCTGTTGTGGCCGTAGCCGGAAGTGAAAGATACCACTGTCATCTCCACGCCTGCGGGCAGGGCTTTGAATTCGTACCAGCCATTCGCATCGGTTTCGGTATCAAAACGCTCCTCGGCAACGATACAGCCAATCGACACCCCGGCCATCGGCTCATTGTTCTCATCAATAACAATGCCGGCAAGGTTGCAGTCCCACTTAGTATCCTCATCAAAGCCCTCCATCGGCTCAAGCACTATCCGGCCAAGGCCCAGATTGCGCCCGGCAGTCAGGCCTTGAAGCTTGACCGGAGTCTTGAAGCCGGGCTTTTTAACTGCTAACTGAAGCGCAACTCCGGTTGGGATGGAGTTAATATCAAAAGAGCCATCGGGGTTAATCCAAGACTTCCAGGGCGTATCCCCAATACTGCCTTTATATACAACGTCATCATTGACATACACTGATATTGTTAATTCAAAATCATCGACCCGTTCACCCTTTCTGTCCACAACAAAACCGCTCACGCTCGCCAACGGTTCAACTACTATTTCCGTATCGTTAATATCATAACTGCTGTCCCAGATAAAAAAGCACCCCAACCCCCGTTCTTCATTGAAGGCCTGCCCGAAAACCGAGCCAAATTCGGTATATGTCGGTTCGGCAATTGTGAATGCACCCTCATCCGTGGTCTTTGCCTTCGCCCCCCCCAGCCAAACTTCGCCGCGAACAGGGTTGTCATTGGCGTCGATGAGCCAGCCGTGAATGTATCTCCCCCCATTTTTCACTCCGACTTCAACCATCGACTCCAACCGTCTCTCGATGTCATCAGCAGGCTGAGTTTCTTTCCGCTTGAGGCGCCCTTTGATTTCTTCCGCCGCTTTGGCAAACGGATTATTCGCCTTGTCACCTTTCCATTCGGCGCTCAGCTTCTCCAGCAGCTCGACAGTCCGCATATCTCCAATCTTCGCAAGGTAATTGGCCGCTATTAACCTGCTGAAAAAATGTTCCTGCGAAAGCATTGTCATCAGCCCGTTAACATCGCCGGCGACAAACATCTGCTCTGCACGCTTCAACTCATTCTCAAACTGCGCTACCGCCTTCTGCACATCAGGTTTTTCATCCAGACTTGGTCCCGGCTCATTCGGCGCCTTGACAACAGCTTCGGTATCGCCGACCGGACTTTGCTCTGTAACCGGACTTTGCTCTGTAACCGGCCTTTTTACTTGTTGCTCTGGACTTCTAAACATCTCGACTGCAATAAGGCCGGCTATAATTACCACCGCAACTGCTAATATTGCTATTGTGCTTTTAATCCTTCTCCCAATCCCCCCCGGCCTCGGCCCAACCGTCTCTGACAACGCTTCAACAGCATCTTTTAATATCCGCTCATCCGTTTCAGCACCGGTGGTCTGACGCAGATTCTTAATCGAATTTTCTATCTCTTCTGCGCCTCTCATTGTATCACCTTACCATTTAACGTTGACTGCAGCTTATCGAGCCCGTAACGGTACCTGCTTTGAACCGTACTGATTGAAACGCCCTGCATATCCGCTATTTGGCTGAACTTCATCCCCCCCTGTAAATGCAGCACTATCACCTCCCGCTGCTGCCGGCCTAACCGCCCCAACGCTTCTGTGAGCATCTGCGATTGCTCAGCGCCAACAATCGGCTCATCCGGCCTTTCGGTTTCCGCTACTATCGGCCCGGTGCTCTCAAGTCCGACAACCTCGTACATCTTACTGCGAAACTTCTGGCGAACACGTTCCACAACGCAGCTAACAAAATAGTTTTTTAAGCTGCCGTAGAGCCGAAAACGCCCTGTCTGACCCGCGAAAGAAACAAAAACATCATACAGAATATCTTCTGCCGCCGCTCTTTCGCCCAACAGCAAAATCGCTATTGTCAGCAGGCCGTCTTTATAGTTCTGGTAAATTTGGCGTAACGCCCCCGCATCCCCTGCTTTAAGCTTCCATATCAGCCGTTTATCTTCCAGCATAAAGACAACCTTTACCGCCCTTAAACCACCGACTTCAGCTACTAATATAACGGCCAAATCCCCACTTTAGTCTAACAAAAATTTGCTTTTTTTACCACCCCTGCACCCCAGATTTTCCCTTGCGCTGTGTCGTCATATTTAGCCCCGCCGCTCGCGGCAGGGGTTTTTTTGACACTGATTCACTCCGATTTTTACCCCTTAGGGGTACACTATTTTTATTCCATTTATCTCTTTCCTTTTGAGCTTTTTTGCGGCTATTACTTTCTTCCGACTCCTGACTTCTGACTCCTGATTTAGTTATAACTTGCTCTCAATTTCATATCTGCTATAATAGGGTAGATAGTGTTACGCTCATTTTTTGCCATTAGGTCGTGGATTTACCTGCTTTCCAGGAAGTTGCTGGAACGATGCACGTAATTTTGGCAAACTTTCCGGGAAATTTTTTTGTATAAATTCGACCAGCCTTTCTCTAACATGGCAGCGCAGGCTCCAGGCTGTTGATGCATCCTGGGTACTCATCAGAGCTCTTAGTTCGAGCGTGTGTTCAGAGGTATTGGTTACCTGTAGCACACATACTTTGCCGTCCCACAGTTCGGAATCCTTTAATATCTTCTGGAGTTCGGTACGTACCGCCTCAACCGGCACCGTGTAGTCAACATAAATATACACGGTACCCAGTAAATCTGCTGTACGACGTGTCCAGTTCTGAAAAGGTTTTTCGATGAAATAAGTTATTGGTACGACTAAGCGTCTCAGATCCCAGATTTTGACAACAACATAGGTTAAAGTTATTTCCTCAATTCGTCCCCACTCATTTTCTACGATGACCACATCGTCAATACGAATCGGCTGAGTAAAAGCTATCTGAAGACCGGCTATGAAAGTTCCAATAGTCCGTTGAGCTGCCATACCAATAACTATCCCTATGATTCCGGCCGATGCCAAAATGGTTGTTCCAAGCTGCCTTACCTTCTCAAAGGTCATTAGCATCATACCCAACGCCAGAACAGAAACTACGATAATTACTATTCGTTTCAAAACACCTAACTGGGTGCGAATCTTCCTGGCCCTTAGATTATCTTTTTCGTCAATATTGAAACGACCGATGACGTATTCATCAAAAACATACGTTGTCTTTACGAACAGCAGCGAAACCAGCCCTATAAAAAGCAGACTAAGAACGTGCGTTACAGCAGCAAGATACTCTGCAGTCAGCGCAATAGGCAGAATCAAGCGTAAAACTAAAAGCACCACTATCCATTGGAAGGGTCTATAGCAATGCTTTATACAAAGGTTGTCTATAATACTTTTTGTGCGCCTACTAAGTGCCAGCAGGATTCTGTAAACAAGAAAATGACCTATTACACCTACCAGCACAGGTGCTCCTAATATCCAGAACTGCCCATTATCTATTTCTACTCCATTCATTAGTAATCTACCCATTAGTTTATTCTTTTTATTGTTTGCATCTTTCTCTAACGACCGATTGATTAAAACATATATTCACTTCCTCTCTGCAAATTGCATCGATTGCTTGCTGACACTAAAAGTCATCAATGGCCTACTGCTTTTACTTCTATTTTATCAGGATTTGTGCATATGTAAACAAAGGTTGGCGGAAAATTTAACGGTGGTCTGACCCCATATTATGTACCAACCTCAATTAGAGAGTTATCCACGTTTTGTTCAATGTATTGCTGAGGTGAGGGCGCAGCCCGAACCGAAGCAATACATTCCGCTGCAAACGCCGCAGG
>Ga0180434_10002539_pt1 | contig 24196 bp, 35 predicted proteins | sample SS_ome_7_FD_132453 | JGI IMG/M metagenome (GOLD analysis project Ga0180434, IMG submission 132453) | Hypersaline lake sediment archaeal communities from the Salton Sea, California, USA - SS_1_D_2 metaG | ecosystem: Environmental > Aquatic > Non-marine Saline and Alkaline > Hypersaline >... | reverse complement strand
GTCCGCCGGGCGGGCTTAAAACAAGGGGAAAGACAAATTGGCAATTCAATTAAATTCATATTCCATCTTAAAAAAAATAAAATGGTACTATGCCTAATGGTTACGGCGTAGTGCCTTTAAATCCCAAAACCGGAAAAGTAATCCGCACCCCCCGCCGGGAACAGGCGGTAATTTTTGCAGTAAGAGGGCCACGGGGCGGGATTACAAAATTATCCAAAGAGCCGCAACGGTTTTATAAAACGGATTTGGCAGGGCTGGAAAAAGCCGTTAAGAATACCAAAGGCAGAAATTTTGTTGTCCATGAAGAAAAAACAAATCGTATTAAACGGGATGAATATGGGCATAAAATATTCAAGGCCGTTACCGATAAAGAAACCGGGGAATTGGTTGATCGTCCTGTATATGAGAAAAAAATTACAATGGCGCAATCCAAAAAGAAACAACGCCCGGTTCTTTTTGTTAAAGGTAAGCGCGTTCGTGAATTGGATATTGGATTTAAAAAAGGAAATTATAAAGAAGCGCGGCGAATGCGGGAATTAACCATTGCTAGAACAGATGTTGCAAAGCCGGTGGAAATTACCCTGCAAGGACCAACAATAAAAGCCGCAATGCAAAAACTCCAATTAGATAAGCGCCTCTCGGATTTGGCAGATAAAAAAACTGGGAGGCGTTTTGGCGTTTATTACTCTATCATTATGAAAATTGTTTCCCCTTCAGGGGATGAAACAATTGTGCCGGTAAATGGCAGTGAATCTGATTTGCCCACATACATGAAAGTGCCGGAAGTAAAAGAGCGGTTGGAAACGCCGCGTCATAAATTATCCGTGTTGGCCAATATGCACTCAAAGATTTCAACGCGGGTCCGGCAGGCGCTTGCAGACAGGGGGCTTAAATTTACACGGGATGTGAAATTAAAAAGCCTTGGTAAATCTATGGATAAACAGATAACAAAGATGGAGCGCCAGGGGGCGGACTTATCAAAGATAGAAAAAATGGGATACGCGGCAGACAGGTTGCAGCGCCCCACTACTTATACGCGCTCTAAAGATTTAAAACAGATAACCAAAAACTGGTCCGTGACATTATATATACGGTTTGAGACTATGTAACGATTAACCCAAAAGGTAACATGATGGAAATAAAACAATTTACAGATGAACATTTAAAAATGGTTTTTGCAAATTCCAAATTTGGAAGTCAATCCAAGAGGGATACTATAATTGAAACTCTGTCCCATGTTGCAAGGGGTTATCATTCAGGCAGTTTTTCTATGGCGATAGTTTCAGAATTAGGGTTAACCGAAAAAAGAGGCAAAAATATTGTACTTAGTGATTTAGGGCTTGAGGTTTTACTAACTAATTAAGTAACGATTACTGTATAAGATAACATGAAAGGCAAAATTGAACGGAAAAAACCCACTCCGCAAACACCACGGCTCATTCTCAACAATCGAAAGTAATTTAAAAGAATACCCAATAATCGGTTTCGATTCTGAGGATGATTCCAAAGGCACCCCGTTGCTATTTACTTTTTACGGGGACTTTAAAAAAAAGAAATTCATGACCCGCCATTGGGATGAAGCCTTAGATTTTATTTACTCCATAGAAGAACCTACAATTTTTGTGGCGCATAACCTTGAATATGACGTTGCCAATTTATTTAAGGCAGAAGATTATTTAATGGTTGAGGAATTAATTTACGCTTCCCGCCTGCTTAAAGTTTCCCTGTATGGCACCAAACATTTCATGATTAATTCCCTTTGCTTTTTTGCAGGCACCTTAAAAAAGATGGGTGAATTTATCGGGCTTGAAAAATATGACGGTCACGCCCTGGATGAAAAGTACGCCATGCGGGATGCGGAAATAGTCTATACATTCATGAAAAAATTTCAAAAAAAGTTAGTCTCGGATATCGGGGTAAATTTAGGTATCACCATTGGGCAAATGGCAATGTCCACTTACCGGCGCTCTTATATGCTGGATAAAACACAAACCACATATAACAGCCCCAATTGCCTTAAAGCCTATTATGGCGGGCGCGTAGAAATTTTCCATAAGGGGGCTGTAAAAGATATCTCTGTTTCTGATATTAATTCGTGTTACCCTTATGTTATGAAAAACAGGGTGTACCCGGATACCTCCAACATAGAACCATCCAGTATAGATACGCATGAATTCGGTATCGGAAAATTTAAAGTCAATGTGCCCGATAGCGTTCACATCCCGGTGCTTCCCTATAAATCTGGCGATTCGCGTTTATTTTTTCCCACGGGTACTTTTACTGGCTGGTGGACTTATGCAGAGGTGCGCCACGCAGTCGAAAATGGCGCTGAAATTTTAAAAGAATATGAAGGGGAAGGGACAAATTCAGGGTGCCGCCCTTTTAAAAATTTCATTGGGGAATTTTATGACAGGCGTTTAGTTTCCAAAAAAATTTTAAAAAAAGACCCGAATAATTCCCAAGCCAGCTTTGATTCATTATTTTATAAACTATGGCAGAACAATTTATACGGTAAATGGTGCCAATGGCGTCCAGGTGCCGTGATGACCCGTGACCCCTGGCCGGATTGGAAACTAAATAAATGGATAGATAATCCTGAATTTAAGACTTGCAAAATAGGCCCGTTTTATTCGTACACTGTTCCTAAGATTGAGCCACCGAAAACAGCCAACTTTCTATGGGGTATTTATGTCACAAGCTATGCTAGAATCTATCTTCATCAAGCCATTAATAATATCCATAATGCTGGGCATACCGTACTTTATTGTGACACAGATAGTGTCATGTATCAAAGAGGAAAGGCGACAATCCCGCTTGAATTCTCGCAAGAATTAGGGGATTGGGACAAAGAGGATTATGACCTTGGAGTATTCCGGCAGGCTAAAGGGTATTTGCTCTGCAATAAAACCGGTAAAAATTATGAGATAGAAAAAGTTGCCTGCAAAGGCGTTCCCACGCATTTAGCCTATGATTTTATTATAGACGGTATGGCGCACGTTATGAAGCCCATGCGGCTTAAAGAGGCGCTTATCCGCACCCATGCAGATGTTAATAAAGGGGATGAGGAATTTTTAAAGGATATCGGGGAAAATATCTGGACGCAAGTCACAAAGGAAATGCGTTCCATTTATATAAAGCGGCTGGGCGAAAATGGACCAACGCGCCCGGTAAATGTAAAGGAAATTCCGGCGCTGGAAGCCTGCGCCATTCAGGATAAGATTTCAATTAAACAGGAGTTAAAGGACAATGAAATTCAAATTAAAAAACCTGTTCATAAAAATGCTTTTGAGAACACTGTTGTTCCTGCTGGTTACTTTGAAGGAAAAAGAAAAAATGCTCCTGATGGCGGATTATATTTATCGCAAAAAATATTCCGACTCACTAAAGGGCAGTGTATCGAACTCCGCAAAGGCGATATTTGGTTTGTCGGCCATATCTTACAAGCTGGAAGGGAAAAGTCTGGCCACGGATATTACAAGTTATTCCTTGAAAATTTTAAGGGTAAAAAGGTACCCGTGAATTTATGGGCAAGAATTTGGAAGAGTTTTTTCACTGATTATTTGGGCGATGAAAATTTAATTGATAAAAAGGTTGCCGTTTCTCTTGCAAGTGATTATATTAAAAATAGTTCATTGGATTTAAGGATTAAAATTTCTAAGTCAAAATTTAAGGGACAATTTGAGGCGGAAATTCCTGATGAAGAAGAACTAAACGAAAAAGAACTTAAAAACCTTATGTCCCTAGACTGGAGTAAAATAAAATGTCCGCAGTAAAAGAAGCAATCTTTGTATCAAAAATTTCCGCCAAGAAAATCGGCCTCGGTATGGATGAAATTCGCGATGCCGTCAAAAGCACTAAGAAAGGCGCAGCCGTAAAACTCTTTACCGTTTACGGGCTTATTTCTGCCTGCAAGCATGGTGACGGTGATAACGGTCCCTGGACGAAGTTTTCCGGGCAGTTTGAAGCCATGCACTCCGCTTCCGGTGATGTGTACCGCAGCGGCTCTATGTTCCTTCCTGACCAAGTAACACCTATTCTGGAAGGAAAACTTCTGGCTGCTTCCAAAGCCGAAGGTTTCATGGGAATGCAAGTGGCTTTTGAAATTGGCGCGATTAAATCCGAAGTCGCCGTGGGTTATGAATTTACCGTGAAAGATTTGATGCCCGCGACAAAAGACACTGACCCGCTTATCGCAATGCGCGAACAGGTGGCGCAGGGAAAGTTAGCTGCTCCCACTAATTAATTTTAGTTGGTTGAGCAACGGGGCACCCTACGGGGTGCCCTTCTTTTTTGTGCCCCAAATTTTTTTACGAATAAAGCTGCCGACTTTTTCAATACCCCCCTGAACTATTTCGGGGTGGTCCTCTAAAATGGCGGTGATAGATGACAAGGCGTCACCCTTGTTTACCGGGTCCGGTTCCCGGATGCAGTTCAAAATAAAATTCTTAATTCCTTCCGGGGAATCCTCATGCCCGTTAATTGTCAAAAAGTCAAAGACCTCTTTTTGTTCTTCAGGCGTGAAGCGGAGAAAATAACCGGTGCCGATATCGGCGTTATTCTGCGTCTGCTTTTTCCGGCTCATCATCCTCTGGCCCTTCCCTTTCTGCAATGTCCACCTCTGTTAATAAACCTTTGTCTTTACAGATGCGGTCCATATCGTCCCGGATGTCCGCTAGTTCACAGGCAATTTGTTCTGAATAAAATGCCTGCTTATCCAGTGCGATGCTTATATTAAGTAGACAGTTGCCAACCAGTTCAGACAGGTCAACGGGTTTTGCGCCAGGGGGGGTTTTTGGCTTCTGAGAATTAAGATTTAACTTGGATTTTTTCTTGGTCATGGGGTTTTTCCTTTCTTTAAATTTCTAATAATATAATTTTTTAGTACCTCTTAGCCACTAATTACGTTAATATTACAAATATAGGACTGTAAGCTATGGAAGTAACCACAAGACCTTTGAAGGACGCAAGGCAAACCGGCAGGCTCATGCACAAAATGGTCAACAAGTATTGCCTGGATATGTCTCCCTACGCCTCAATGTCCCTAAACGAGGTTTTTGATTTTGTTAAAAAAATTCCTTTCCAACCGGACCCGGCTATGATAGAATTGTTAAAGCGCCCTTATTATACCATTCAGGGTATCGGGGAGGGTGGCGATTGCGATGATAAAGCCATTGTCATGGCAAGCTGGGCTAAATTAAATAGTATCCCTTATCGGTTTATCGGGGTAGGATGTCGAAAACCGGGGCAGAAAAAAAATGCAAAAATTTTATTGTCACACGTATTCACACAATTTTATATATTAGGAGAGTGGCTTAATGTAGATGCCACATACAGTTATAATAAATTAGGTTCTGTTCTAGGTGGGTATGATAGAATAGAAGTTTTAAATGCCTGAACTTAAAGAAGTAAAAGCAGACACCCATACCCAGGAATTAGCCCGCGCCCTGCGGCCTTTGATTCCGGCTTTCCTCGCATTTGGTACCGCTGTTCTCATCTTAAAATTTTTTGGTAAAAAATAATGGCGAATTTTTCCACCGCGCCAGAAATGATGGGTTTTATAAAAACCACACGCAGAAAAGTTATTAAGGCCACCGGCAAATTACAACACAGTATGGCAACCGGAATGATTAAAGCGCATGAAGAAAAAGGCGTGGAACCACCGGAAAAGTTAAAAGAGGTTGCCGCTAAAACTAAAATAATGGCCAACAAAGGAATTCCCCCTTCACAAATCACCCAGGAACAAATTAAAACGGAAATGCAAGTCCAATTCCCTGAAAAAAAATCTTTTTTACAAAGTCCCTGGCTTATTGGCGCTGCGGTTGGTGCGGCGGGCCTTATTGTTGCTTTTACCTAAAGGATATTATGACCGCTATTAATTTACAGTCACAAGAAATGATGGGATGGGGATTAATCAGTTTAATTCCAGGTGGAAAAATCGTTACCAGGGCTGCCACTAAACTTATCAAAGGTGATGTAAAGGGAGCCGCAATTTCAGCCGTTACCCCAACGCTTCCCGGTGGCGTAGATGTAAAAATAGGCGCAGGCGGTATACGTCTATCCCCTTTTTGGGGTAGTAGAACTTCAAGGGAAGGTATAAGCACTGGACCCGGTTACCTTAATAGACAAATAGGGCAATTAAAAGCAGCCGAATCCATAAAACGACTTAATAAAGTCTACCCCATGTTTAAAAGAGCGCCCTTTGCGCCGGGATTGTCCATATACAAAACAGAATTCCCCAAACTTAAAAAGCAGTTTGAAGAATATCTCAAGACAGCCAGGACGGAAAAGGAAAAATCCGCATATAGAAGCCACATACAAAAAATAAATAGAGCCGCGGATATCATGGGCGGAAAGTTTAAACTTGAAATGCAAATAAGGACCGGGCGAATACGCCCCGCCGCTCTTTCACTGGACCCTAATCAACTGGCCAAAGCCGTGGATGAATTAGGCATGGAACAATCCAGAATGTCGGCACTCATGCCGCATGAGGTTAAATCTACTTCCGGTTATATTGCCGGGATGCGTGAATTAGAAGGATTAAGAAAACAATTGGGTATGCGTGGCGCTGCCATACTGTCTATGACCCCGCCCTCTAATGTAGAGGACGGGAGCGCACCCCTTGAACCACAGAAAAAAAAGGGGACGGGATTTTTAATTCCGGCAGTCGCCGCAGGCGTAGGCGTTTTATTATTAGCGAAAGGATAATTTCATGTCAAATATATCAGCAATGTTCGGAGCAGAAGTAGATTCCAGCCAGGATTTATTAGCTAATGTACGGATGTTACAACAGGCTATGGCGCAATTGGCCCAAGCTATGCAGGGAAATGATTGGCGGGCTTTAAACATGGCCATGCAGGCGGGTGGAATTGTTTCGCGTAAAAACTTCCATCCTTTCAACCAAGACCCGCAGATTAAATCAAATGTTTTTCAATTAATGGATATGTTACGGGACGCCAAAAAGCGCCGTGATGATATTGTCAAGGCTGAAGGTGAAGCCGCAGCCGCAGCCCGCCAGCAGGAAGCCCAGACACCTATGGAAATGCCTCCTAAATTCCAGGGACCATTTGGACGGGTATGGGATATGACGAAAATTCAAAAAGCCATTGGCAAGGGCAAAGCTACATCAGAAGAAATGGATGCACTCATGGCCGGGAATCTTAGCGAAGCCCAGGCAAAAGACCTTCACAAACGCATACATGGCGGCGGACTCATGCCTATCATAGGGCTTGTGGGCGTTGGCGCTGCGGCTTACTTTACCTTTAAAGGATAATATGACAGCTTCCCTGGTTACATTAGGCGCAGATTATACCGGCTGGTCTTCCAGCCCTGAAAAACATATCCCGAATTATTTAAAATCCCGGATGTTAAAGCGCGTCCGCGCTGGCGCATATCGTCCGCGCCCTGTTCGCAAGTCCGCCCGCACTCCGGTTTCTGTCTGCATTCCCCGCAGGCAATTTCGGGCGCATAATTTCAACCGCTTCGGCTACCGTCATGAACATATGGACGGCCTTTTAGATTGGGGAAAGTCTGTTGTCAAATCCTCATTTTCTCCTATCACCAGCATTGCCAAAGGCGTTGGCCATGCTACTATGGAAACATGGCGCGGGGTAAAAAGCGGTGATATAGGCAGAGTCGTTGCGGCACCCTTTCGCGGCATCGGTCACGGCGGCGCTGAATGGTATCGGGACACAACCGAGCATTTGGAATATTACTGGCGGCCTTCAAAGATGAACCAGTGGATGACGCCAGTTGGCGCGGTTGTTACTGCTGCCGGGTCTATTCCTTCTCCGCTTTCACCCTTTCTTTTAGCGGGTGGCGCGGCGCTTACCGCTGGCGGGATGTATGCGCGGGGCTATGTTAATAAAGACAAAGCCAAAAAAGCCGCTGCACTTGCCCAGGCAAAAGCCCTGGCGGACGCGCAGTTGCAAAAAAAGAAAAACGTCCAGTGGCTTGGCATAGCTGCCGCAGCCGTGGGCGGTGGATTTTTATTGTTTAGTTAATTATGAAAAAGATTTACACATTACAAACACTTGGGCAAGAACCTTCCATCGAGGTGCCGGTCCCGGAAGCGGCGGGGGAAAAACTTCCCTCACTGCTCCGGCCTGTCGTCATTGTCGCGGTTGCGTTCATTGCCTATCAATTCATCAAAAAAATGAGGTAAAAATGTCTGCAAACGTATCAATGATGGGAGCCGATTGGATGAATGTCATCGGTAAAGGCTTAACAGCCGCCACCGCCGGTTTTAACGCGCTCGGTTCACCCAAAGGGACCGCGCCGCCTCCCCCGGTCAAGCCCAAAATCAATTGGGTACCCATTGCCGCTATCGGCGGGGCTACCGTGATACTGGTTGTTCTGGCCGCTAAGAAACGCAGGAGAAGAGTAGCCGCCTAATGGCCGTAGTCGATGTCATAAAACGGGAAGGAACCACCCAGGGTTTAATGCTGTTCATTAAATCCGTTACGGGTGAAACCCCCTTTGTCAATCGGGAAGGCGACACTAATAATATAATGTGGCGTCCAGGGCAAGCAGACAAAATGCAGGCGTATTTTGAAAATCTGGTTTATGGCAAAAAGAAAAAAGATGAAAAGCCATTGGGGGTAAAATTGGATGTGAAACCAGTGGTCCTGCCTATATTACTTAGGCGGGTAGCTCCCTGGATTCTTGTCTATTCCCTGTCACTTTTTTTAATAGGAAGGTTTTTACCGCGATGAATGACCAACTAAACCAAAACGTAAACGGGCAGCGGCCCGAAATAATGACCGGCGGTATTGTCGGTGGTGTGCAGAATCTTTTCGATAAGGTTAAAGGCCCGGTTTTCTGGCTGGCGGCGGGTTACGTCCTGCATATGATAGTCACACGGAAGAAAGCCAGGATTATAAAGGTATGACCGGATTTAATTATTCCATGATGGGGCGGGATGAAACCCAGCCAGGGGCGCTTTTTTACCGCCTTGTGAATCCCACGGACTTTGACACCGTTGTTGAAGCCATGCGGGTGCGCATCAAAAATGAATTCACATGGGATTTAATTAATCCAACCCTCTGGGGGCTTGTGGGATTCAATGGCGGACCCATTAAACAATGGCTTACCCGTTATATTATAGTAGCCGATAAATTCAAAATGCCATACACGCCCGTACAGTGGGAGAAATGGAAAACTGAATTCATGCGGGAATACGGATATGATGAAGAATCGTTAAAGGTTTATTTCAAAACTTTTTCGCAGCTCGCAGATGGCGGTAAAGTACCATCCACCGTTTACCGTCCCTTTGAGTACGAACCAACAAGTGACCCCGGTATCATAGAGGGCGTGAAAGACCTTGTAAAAGGCGCTGCCGAAGAGGGTCAGAAGGTTGCCACTAAAGGCGTTGTCATGCTGGGCGTAGCCGGGGTAAGTTATTTATTAATAAGGGAATTTATTTTTGGCAAGAAACTATCAAGGCGCTAGGGCTTATGAAAAATTTTGGGGCAGACACCCCCGATATACAAGCCGGGTCAAATGGAACCCACCCAAACAACTTATCTATTTGGGTAAGGCTGTATCTATTATATATGAGAACAATAAATTTAATGGCGGCGGGGACGGAAAAGTAGCCCATTATAAACATGATTTTGAAACGCCATGCTTTTTATATATGGACCAAACCGCCAAAAGGCAACTATACATTATCGGAAATCGGTTAAAAGTCACTGAAGCAGGAATTGAAAATTAATAATTGTATTGTCTATGTCCCAAACTATAACTATAATAAATCCATGTGGTTCTACCTCGCTTAGGAGCGCCCAGGGAAAAACGCCAAACAACAGGAGTAAAAAAATGGCACGAAAAAAGAGAAAAGCCCGCAGGCGCAGGCGCAAAAACCCCGCAATGGCGTACAAGTTTCGCCGGGCGCGGAAAGCCGGACGCAGGAGCCGGGTAGTTGTATATCGTTTTGGCCGGGGTAAGAAGAGAAAACTCCGCCGCAGCCCCCGTGCAAGGTTACGGCCATTGCGCGTAAACCGCAGACGCCGCTCTTATCGCAGGCGTTACCGCAGAAACCCGGTAAGGGTACGGCAGTTTTTCGGCAAAGCCCGGATGATGAATGCCATTTCCCTGCTGGCTGGCATTGGTGCCGCCGGTATCGTCAAGGGTTTTGCTTCCAACATGATCCAAAATGACCTTTTCACACGCTTTTACGGCGTTGCCAGTATTGTATTGGGTGCCACACTCAATATGAAAGGACGCAAAAAAGCCGTTAAATCCGTTGGCACCGGCATGGTTGTCTTCGGTATTTATGATTTGCTTACGCAAAACATTCCCATGCTTTCAGCTTATCTGCCCACCATCGGTGCGCCTACCTTCCTGTCTCCCGCTGCCGCTCCTGAAGTGGCCGGTGCCGGATACTATGGCCGCAGCGTAATGGGTGCCTCCATTCAACCCGGTGACTTGGAAGTCGTTGGAGCCAATATTGGCCTGACCTCTGAGCCTGAAGTTGTTGGCGGCGGTGATTTGGCTGACGCTCTGGAAATGTCGGCATAAGTTACCGTTTTTAAAGAACGGAAAAACCCCGTTTCCTGTACTTTAGGTTGTTCAGGTCCAGGAAGCGGAAAAATAGAACAACTATTTTTTCTTTCAGGTCTAAAACAGAATGAAACGGCCATAGAAAGGGGTTAATTATGCCTACACCGGTAATCACCAAACAAGCCGCCGAGGCTTTACAACTCGGAAAAAACGGTTCCTACAGTAATGAAGGAAACGTCCTTGACCACACCCTGTTCGACTCTGAGCCATTCCAGGCAACGACCGTCCGGGCAACCACCAGTTTCTTTACTGCTCCCCAAAACAGCCCGAATGCTGCCGGGAACAATAAGACATCCATTGAAACCAACATGAGTGACCCCGGTAAACTGCCGAATGGTCAAACTTTCCTTATCCAGAAAATGTCCCTGGCTATCAAGTTTGGCATGGTTGGAACGGAAACGGACGCCAACACCATCCTGGCTGCATACTATAACATCATTCAGAACTCTGTGTTTGAAATCAAACTTGCAGGGCGTGAATATGATATGCAGAAACCTGGAACGGAATTCGTTTCTCCCCAGGCTCTTGCTGGTCTGGCCAGCGCTGCTAACGGGGCTTTCCCGCAGGGTACTATCATAAGTACAGGTGCGGTTCAGCTTAAAGCCACACCAATTCCCATCGGGCAGTTGGTTAGCTTTTCTGTCATTCAGCGCACCGGTAACGCTAATGCCACATTGCTGGCAAAAGTGAATACCGCGTCCGATGTTCTGACAACCCAGCTTGCAGAACTTCAGGTCCGGTTGCACGGCGTACTTACACGCGCAATCTAATTTTTCAAAGCGAAGCGGGGGCGCTTATCCCCCGCACCTTTTTTTATTAACCATTTTTTAACTTTCGATTAAAGGAAAAAAAATGCCACAGAAACCAGTTTTCAAAGCAGTCGCCAACGAACAAGTACACAATCGGAACGTACAGAAATACAAGTACAATTATTCCTACCATATCTCAGGGATAATAAGTGCCTCCCAGACCCGCGCAATCCTTGTTACCATAGAACAGGACGCGGATTTCTTAATTGAAAAAATTACCGGCTCCGCATATGGCCCGGTTACGGCAGCGGGTATCCCTTCCGCAGCCAATACAGATTTTCCCCAACCCGGTATCGCAGTGGGCGCAGGTTTCGCAGGGCGCGGAATGACTGTGCAAATCGTTGATACGGGAGCGGGCAGAGATTTAACATCCGGTTTCGTTCCGGTTGAAACTATTCTGAGTCCAGGATATGGGCAGCAGATGTATCTCCCATATCCGATAAAGTATTTCGTCCGCAGAAATACCAAGCTGAAATTCGATTTCAGGAACCGCGACACACAGGCCGCGCATCAAATTGATATTGTCCTTAACGGATATAAATATCAGATGCCTGAAATTAAACAGACGCTTGAAGTAAACGAACAGGTTGGCAACGAAGCGGCGGTAGCAGCCTAATTCCTTTTTCACTTAACCTGAAAAGGGGTTGTCATGAAACAAGCTGATACCGTCCGGGACGCTGCAAAGGTTCTAAGCCGCGACAGTGTGACATTTGGCAATGATGCCAAGTGGAACGACCAAAAGGCATGGCCCTTTTGGATGCCGTTTATACCTTCTCCTTTCAACGCAACGGCTGACGCGCTTTATAACGGATTGGGCCTGCCGGGAATCACCATACCCGCAGGCGCTATCCGTGACATTCCTATTATTTTAGAGCAGGACGCGGCTTACCGTTTATTGGGCGCTAAATACACGCCATATCGCGCTGTACCCGGCGCGGCCCTTACCGGCACTATTTCTGTGTCCGCAGGCGGTACCGCCGTCACGGGCGTAGGAACGGCGTTCACGACTGAATTATCCGTTGGGCGCAATCTCACATGGGTGGATGATACCGGCGCTTACCAAAGCGGCGTTGTTGCGGCCATTGCGAGTGATTTGGCACTTACCCTGGAAACCGCTGTTTTAAATGCCACTACGGGTCTGGTTTACTTTGCCAGTTCCTTTAAATGGTATGATACGGTCCCTTCCAGGAAAAATACCGCCTATGCGGATTTAACGGGAACCATCACCATAGCTTCCGGCGGAGCCACCCTGGCAGGCGTGGGTACATTATTCACGACAGAACTTACCGTGGGTGATATTATCGGAGCCGTGGACGTTTCCGGCGCTCTCCATATGTTCCAGGTTGCAACAATTACCACTAATATCTTAGCCACCGTCACTGAAACCGTAACCGCTGCCAATGAAGTGGCGGCGGGCACTGTCTTTCAATTATATGGAAACGTCCTGCCCTCTGGCGGCACCATCCAGGTTATTCCCGCCACCGGGCGTATCGTAGGCGCGGGAACCACCTTTTCGGCGGACTTCTCCATCGGGGATATCATTTATTACCCGGACGCCTCTGGCGTGGTCCAATCTGTTATTGTGGATGCCATCATAACTGATTTGCTTATGAAATTTACCCAGGCTGGCGCATCGGCGGCAGCGGCATTAACCGTTTCGGCAGTCGGCGTTTCCACCGCTGCGGCTTCCGTACTTCCCCAAAATCTTTTACGCTATAATGCGCTTACCAAATTTCTGGATGTGACAATTATTTTACCGTCCCAATCCGGCAGATATTTGTATGGCGGATTAGAGGAACGTGTGGGAAGCGGATTAAGAGAGCGCCCCATTCCCCCGAATAATTTACAGGGGATAGATGATGGTATGGGTATGGTAAGGACCGCAACGCTTCTTCCCAATGAAGGAAACGTGCTTGTCCGTATAACTAACAATTTCAGCGATGCTTTAATTGTAAACGGCACTTTATTCGGATATAAAGTGGCGTTGCCGAAGGAATAATTATGAACGATAATTTTTCAGACCTGATTACCCGTATTGAGGACTTACCCTATAAAAAAAGCCCTCCCATGCAGCTTATTTTTTCGCAGAAGGCGGATATATCCGTAGGGACTTATCCTTTCACGGCTGGACGCGCAACGGTAACGGGTGAAAAAAACATTAATGACCAAACGCTGTTATATGTGCGGTCTATTTCCTTTAGCGCGGACATTCCATTAATTGATTATCAAAAGGCGTTGAAATTGGCGGCAGGGACAGTTGACATACCCAATTTCCAAATGTTTTTGCAGAGCGATTCCAACGCCCCTCTTTTCCAAGACCCCATTGACCTACTCGATTATTTTAATGATAAGAGTTACCGCCTTATTATAGAGCCTAAACTTTCCCCCAATACCCTGACGGGTTTTTTTCGGGGGACATTGCAACAGCACGCGGGGCTTGCAGGCGTAACGGAAATTAACCTTAATATTGAAATGATTGTCCAGCAAATAACGGATGACGCTTTCATACATGGATTGGACCAGCCATATCCATATATTAAAAGGACTGCGCGATGATAGAAACATTACTTGAAACCCCTGCGCAATTAAAAGAGGATACCGATTATTCCCCGGCGGGCACCATTAATGCCCTGGCGGCTGGCAATACAGCGGTTGTAGGAACCGGCACTAATTTTACCACGGCGGGGCCGTCTTCTACCTCACTGGCAGCCAATGACATTTTAGAAATAACGGATGCCACAACGGGGCGGGTAATATATGTTACCGTGGCTTCCGTTACCGATGCTACCAACCTCACACTGGTTGAAAATACCGTTCGGGATATCGCCGCTTTATCCACTTGGAAAAAACTGGATGGCGGCTCTCCATATTTTATTTCAGGGGATAGCAAAACTTCCGGCGAACTTCCAACCAAATACCGGGTATACCAGGATGGCAACACATCCCTTAAAGGCCAGAACAGCACAAGCCCGTTATACATAAATGGTGATGAGGGCGTTTTGGTAAAATCCATCTATGTTCGAATGCCTTACCAGTATACATTAGCCGATACTTTCTTAGGCGTTAATTTCGCCTATTCCTCCAAAACCTCTCCGGGAACCACTAACAACATACCGCAAATCGGTGTGAACGGTTTTGTTAATATTAACATTGAGAACACGGAAATCCCGGTTAATGCCTATGTGCCGCCTTATGATGTTTTAAGCAGCGGTATCGGGCTATGGAACTTTAAAATTTCCATATATAATGCTACGGTGGGGCAGAATACGGCGCTTGCAACACCTGAAGACTTGCCTATGGTATCGGGAATTAACGTCCCGGCCTCCCTGGCTCAAGAAATGCTCCCTATTGTTATTGGAGTAAGGATTCTTCACGGTAACGCATTGGTAACATGATATGAGTAAATCAATTGGCAGAACGGGATGGGATACGGTTGACACTGATGTTTTAGTCAAGGTTAGCGCAGCGGACACAACCGCCGATTACCTGAACCCTAAAATTTCCGGCGGCACCGGCATTACCACGGCAATATTAAATCCGGGCGCTAACGAGCAGCTTGAAGTTTCCCTGACACCCGGCGCGTATGTCTCCGGGTCCGGCACAACCGGCACCATTCCTAAATTCACTGCCGCCACTGTTCTGGGCGATTCCATCATTACGGAGTCCGCTTCTGTTATCACCGTTACAGGTGACCAAATTATTACAGGGCTTACCGCCAATCAAGCTGTTTTCACTGACGGCAGCAAGCAACTGGTAAGTAACGCTATTACGGGAACGGGTAATGTTGCCATGTCCGCTTCCCCGACATTCACAGGCACAATACTCGCGGCGGCTGCAACCCTTTCCGGCAATCTCACCTTAAGCGGCCTTACCGCTGACCGGCTGGTTGAGACAAACGGAAGTAGCGTGGTGTCCTCTTTAGCTGATCTCACCGATTATATTGCCGGGGGAACAGACATATCCGTTGTGGATGACGGCGATGGCACCGTCACCATTAATTATACCGGCGGGGCCTCCATCTCCGGTTCCGGCAGCACTAACCAGCTTGCCAAGTTCACCGGGGCCACGGCCATCGGGGATTCGGCTATAAGCGACAACGGTAGCGTAATTATCATTGGCAGCGGCGTGTATACCGTTTCAGTTCCACAGGACACCACTTTCAGCGGCGATGTATTTTTCAGCGCACAGACAGCGGACAGGCTGGCGCAAATTGGCAGTTCCAATGAAATCGAAAGCGTCAACTTAAGTTCTTATGTGGCGGCAGGCACCGGCATGGGAATTGTAGATGACGGCTCCGGCGGCATTACGGTGAACTGGTCAAGTTCCGGCACCACTGATGTTATTCCCAAATGGACCGGCGCGAACGCTCTGGGCGACAGTTTATTAAAAGAGGACAGCAACGGCGTATTTGTAAACGCTTCCGCCAAAGGCATCGGCATAGGCGTGGGCGGCGCATCTGACAGCATAGGCGTTTTTATTTCTACTTCCAATACATTGGGCACGGCCACTTCCCAGGCTGGCGCACAATTAACGCCTACTTTCAGCAGCAGCGCAACCACTTCAGCCACGGGACTGTCCACGGGTATTACAACCCAGGCAGCGTCCTTTACCGTAACAAACGCTTACGGGGTCCGGGTATTAGCGCCCACCATAGGAGTCGGTTCCGCCATCACCAACCTTTACGGACTCAGGATTGAGAATCAGGCCGGAGGTTCAAATAACTTTTCTATCTGGGCCGGGACGGGTGATTATCATTTTGACGCAACAACCGCTGACCAGCTTTTGCAGACAGACAGCAGTAAAAACATGGTATCCGTTGCTAATCTCACTAATTTTATTGCAGGGGGCACCGATATATCCGTTGTGGATGACGGGGATGGCACCGTCACGCTGAACTATTCAGGATTAAGCGGCACAGGCACTACTAATCGCATACCGGTTTACACGGGGGCCAGCACCATAGGGGATGGATATTTCCTCCAAAGCGCCGGAGCCGTTACCCTGGACGCTGACAAGGCGCTTAATATTTCCACCACGGGAAACGGAACATATTTAGAGTTAAAATCCACAACAGCGGGAGCCACTTCCGCCTGGATGACTTGGCGTCATGATACCGCAAGCCCCGCCAACAATGATGAACTGGGCAGGCTTAATTTTGATTTGAACAGCGCCGATATTGCCTATGTAATTGTTAAGGCCGATGTTCCCACGATATCCAGTGAAGAAACCAGTTTTAACTTTTACGCGGGTAATGGCAGTACCATTGTTAATTCCGCTATTATAAACGGCAGCGGTCTTAACCTTCCCTTACAAACCGCCAGCCTGTTGCTGCAAACAGACGCTTCTAAAAATGTTACTTCCGTTGCCAACCTTACCGCCTGGATTGCAGGGGGCACCGATATATCGGTTGTGGATGACGGTGACGGCACCGTGACGGTAAACTATACCGGCAGTGCCACAATGCCAAGACTTGACCAAGTGCTAGACCCCAACACCAATAAGTCCTTTACTATGGGGAACAACACCCTTGAATTTGTTTATTCCGCGCCAGTGCCCGGAGTCAGTTCAGGCGCGTTCGCCATCGAGGCCACGGGTAATTTCAACGGGGATTTAATACACGTTCACCAGCTAACCGGCAGTCCGATAACCGGGTCTAAAATGCTGTATGTGGAAACAACGGATACCGATGTTATTCCCCTGGATATTGAGGGCGGGGACGATTGTTTCATAAACCTGTCCGCCGATAAAACGGTAAATATAAATATCTCTTCATCCCGGACCTGGGGCGGAACGGAAATACCTTATCTTTATATTCAATCCGCCGCAGCCGGATACACGCCTACTTTAGTGGGAAATGACTTTGTAATTGAGAGTAGTACGGATGCCTCCATGACCTTGGTCACAGGCGCAACCGCAACCGCTTCCATATACTTCCAATGGGGGGCCACGGAAAACGACACCCTTATTCAATACGATGCCAATACCGGGCTTTTCAATTTTGACATCGGCGGCACCACGGAGATGAGTCTGGCGGCAACCGGTCTTACCGTTACCAACCTTCTCACCTGTGCCACTTTTAAGCTGACAACCAGCCCTACCAATGGTTATGTACTTACATCGGACGCATCCGGCAACGGGACATGGCAGGCGGCTTCCGGCGGTTCGCCAGCCGGTTCCGACACCCAGGTGCAGTATAACAACGGCGGCGCTTTCGGGGGCGCTTCCGCTTTAACGTATAATGACACCACGGGTAACGTAACCATAGCGCCTACAACCAATACCAACGGAATTTTTATAGACGGCAATACGGGAAATATTGACAACCCGCGCCTGCGCATGGAAAGTAATTCCAATACGGCGGAGGTTTCCGGCACTATCCAGATGGAAAGCGCCAACGGGAACTTCACCTGGAAGCTTATCCAGAACCTTAGCGAAGGGCTATATGAAGTTAAGGTGAATATTGACGCTGCCGGTGAAAAGGAAATGTCTTGTTGGGCGGAGGATTACTGGGGGCACCATGAGGACGGTACCGATAGTGCGTTCCGCGTAGGCCGGTATACCCAGACGCAAATAAACAACCTGACCGCTTCCAATGGAATGATTGTATATAATAGCACTGATGGTGAATTTAACATCCGCCAGGGCGGTGTCTGGGAAATAATTGAAATAGTAGTATAGAGGGCAACATGGCAAAAGTAATATCAATTAACACGGCAAATATCTCGGCGGCGAATAAGACCCGAATTCAAAAGGCCATTTTCGCCAACTTCAAAACGGATTTCTCATTGGCGGCACATACTGATGTTACTACCGCCCACATAAGAACTTTTTTGGAAAAACAACTTAAACGCCTAGTGGAAAAATCTGAATATGAGGTCGTGAATAAAACGTTCGCGGCATCCTTTTCAGATGTTCCCTTGGAATCATAAACCCACAACGAAAGGAAAAACCCATGAAAGGTAAAGTATTAGCAGAACTGTCCGCAAAGAGCCGGACCTTTTTATTTGAGCGCGTAAATATGCCTCCGGCCAAGGGTGGGGTCATACTGGAAACGGACCGGGCCGCCAGAGAGGGCATCTTTGAAAAACTCATTGACGGCGTTCCCGTGAATGAGGAAAACGGCACCCTGAATTTTTCCGACAAAGACGGTTATGACCTTTACATGACCAATAAAGAATGGCGGGCGCTTCAGGATTGCTTTAAGGACGCTTTCTATAAAAATATGTGGGAGGCACAATTGGGTAAGAGAACCCTTCTCATGCTGGAAAATGCGGAGGACTGCGAACTGGATGATGAGGGGCAACCGCTCAAAAAAGATTTGAACCTTGTCGAAAAAAAGGCTGGATGAATTTGGAACAGATTCTAATGGAACTTGCCGATTACGGCATTATCGGAATTTTGATAGCTTGGCTTATCTGGAAGGATACCAAGGTCACCAATAGAATCTTTTCCGTCATCAAAAACAATACTGAGGCAATGACAAAACTTTCAGACAAAATCGAAAATTGGAGAAACCATGGCTAAAAGAAAAAAAGATGCTCCACCATCAAAAGCGAACCTTACCGCAACCGGGTATGTATGGGAATGCCCATATTGTAAAGCGGTAAATAAATCCAAAACCTTAACACAAACCTACAAGTGCCCCAAATGCAAGGACACTGCTATTGTAGGGGATGTGAGCCATAACCATGCTTAAAAAATATTTTAAGCCCAAATCATTAACATGGTGGACCGGCGTTGCCTCCATCGTATATGGCATCCTGAACAATAGCTTGGAAGCCATTGCGGCGGGCGTGGGCGCGGTTGGCCTGCGCGGTGCCGTAGGTGAAAAAAAGGACTGAACCCTTAATAGGTACCCTGGCTGGCGGAATTGCGGGGTCCATTTATTTCGCCGTGGGGGAGCGTGGGGTGCCTAAAAATTCCAACGCCACCTACTTAAATCCCATCTCAACGGATATCGCCGCGTGGGCATTTGGCGCGGTCCTTGTCTGGAAAGGGTTTAAGCACAATGACGGACTTATATCTTTTATCGGTGCCAGTGTGGTTTCTATACATATATCTCAGTTCGCGGCACACAAAGTAATTAAACAACGGATATCCAAATGAAAAAAAATTTACCTCTTATAATAATCGTAGGCGGTGCCGCCGCTGCTTTCATATACTGGCGCTTTATGATACCACGCGCCCAAAATTATGTTATTGACCCTTTAACCAAGAAAGCTGTAAGGGTAAGTTAAACGCATGAAAGGGCAATACGCCAAAGACCAATTCCTACGCCTTTGGGATGTATTCTTTTTAGGTCCGTTCCTTATCCATACCGGTCTGCGCAAATCCAACCTTCCCAAAGAGGTAAAAGCTATATTGAATGTATCGGGTGCCCTGATTATTCTGTTTAATGGGCGCAATTTTATTATGAACGAACTGGATAAAAAATCAGGGCACCTGACTATAAAACAAACAGGAATATTCCAGGCTTTAATAACGAGGCAATAATGGGCGAAGAATTCAATTTACCGGAATTACATATTAAAGCGGACCCGGTTAAAAAAGGTCCATCCCCTACGCAATGGGTTTTGCTTGTCATTGCGGGCATTACGCTTTACACTATGCTCAGGGATAAGTAATGAACAATTTTATAGATAAAATCGAAGCTATAATATCCAATGTAGAAGCCCGTCCTTTCGATAGGTATGTTCTTGGGCCATTTCTCATTTGGTATGGGCTTCGGTCAAAAAAAATGCCTAAACTTTCCCGCAAGTTGATTGTAACGGCAGGCGTTTACCAATTGTTCTATAACTGGAACCGGTACCGCAGATTACAAAAGACCCTGGCGGAGCCGGAACAACTGACAACCATATTGACCAAAAAATTTAAAGTGGTGGCATAATGGCTGAATTCAATGAAGCAGTTGAGATCCTATTAAAGCATGAAGGGGGATATGTTCATGACCCCAATGACCCCGGCGGTGAAACTAATTTTGGAATCTCAAAGGCACAGTATCCGCACGTTAATATAAAAGGGCTTACCCCGCAGAAAGCCAAAGAGATTTATTACAATGACTTCTGGTTGAAGAATGGACTCAACGGTATAGTGAGCCAGAAGTCCGCTAACTTCGCGCTGGACACCCTGGTGCAGCATGGACAGGGCGGCAGGCTCATCCAGCAGGGTATAAACAAAGCGGGCGGGCACGTTACGGTAGATAATAAAGTCGGGTCCAAAACAATTGCCGGGATTAATTCAGTAAATTCAGACAGGTTTGTTTATGAGGGCGTGGGCGTCCGCAAAGGATACTATAATAGTCTTATAGCAAGAACCCCTTCCCTGGCAAAATTTAAGAAGGGATGGTACCGCCGCCTAAATTTTTTTTTAGTCGGATTGAAAGTAGTCAAGTGGGGCGGGCTTCTAATGGGCGCGGTGATTGCATACTTTCTGATAAAGAGATTCGGAGGGTAGCGGAAAAAGTTTTTGAAATCCTTATTGACAAACTGTCACAGTAATATATTTTAAACAAAACCCATGCTCTGAAATTCAGGGCAAAATCAGAAAGGAAAAACCCATGAGTACCCCTGAAAATCCCAATGAACCCATTATGGGTAGTGTTGAAGACCCTGGCTTTGTCCAGGAAACCCCCGAAGACATAGAGGACTTTTTATCCGATAATGGTATAAAGGATGCGTCCTATGTATGCACCCTGAAACGATACCACAAAGACGGCAGTGAGGTTGCAGAGTGGCTTCCCGGCTCCACAAAAAGTTCTTACCCGGATATCCAGGACGTAGGCAGGCGCTTTGGACCGGGTAAATACCTGTTCTGCTTTTCCTGGAAAGCCGTTGACCCCGATGGCAAGCGCAAGAAACATTACAAGGAATATAAAATCCTGCTTGGCGAAGAATGGAACGATGTATATGACGAATACCAAGCGGAGAAGTGGGCGGAGAAGCAAAAGAAAATAGAAGCCACCGCCATGCGCCAGCAATACCAAAACGCCGTAAAGGGAAACGTCCCTGGCACTGCTCCGCCACAAGCAGACCCGGCAAAGGCGGGCATTGAACAGTTACAAGAATCCGTTCAAATGCTGCGCTCCCTGGGAATGCCCGTAGGCGGCAACGTCCCTGCCAATACGAACAACGATAACCAATTGCAAATGTTCCAGATGATAATGGGCATGATGGCGCAAAGCCAAAAGCAATCGAATGATTTAATGATAGCGTTATTAACAAGTCAAAAACCACAGACCGGCAACGATGTAATGAAGGAGATGGTAAACATGGTTGGAACAGCCCTTAACCTTAAAGAAGCCCTTACCCCTGAGAAGGAAGGAACCGTAGACAAAGTATTTAAACTTATGGAGTCCGTATTACCGCAGATAGCGGCAATGGCGCAGCAGTCGCGGGCGGAGCGGTTACAGAATCCACTTTACCAAGTGGCAATGCAGTCCAATGAAATGCAGCAGATGAAACAAGACCCCAATATGTTAAAGTCCTGGGTGGAGAAATGGGATAAAAAACACGGCAGTGAAAACACCGATGAAATTTTAAGCACCATTGGAATTGACCGAAACGGGAACCCCTTGCCCGAAGAACCTATACCGCAACCACCACCGCAACCCGGCGCAGAGCGATACCCGGAAGCGGAAGAGGCACATATAGATGAAGTAGTTACTAATGAGCCTGCGCCAGATGACGATATTAGCGCGGGCCTTGAGAACGAAGCGTAACGGTCCAGGGAGAGAGCCGGGTTTTTATGGTTAAGGGTTTTTCCGTTCTCCCGGCGCTCCCCTGGATTTTATTTTTACATCCCCGGAGGGCGGCCAATACAACTGCTTGAATTAGTTACATTATCCCCATTAATCTCCCTATACATAAGCGGTGCATAAAACTGAATAGGGCTATTCGGGTCAACTCCTGGCGGGCATTTTAAACCAAGCTGCCCCGCCGCCATTAGAGTAGGGACCAATTCAAACAGGGTCCATCCTTCATTTTCAAGTTTCTGGATATTAGCTTCCACCCCCTCAATCGTTGTGGCACCGTGTAGTTTAAATTTCCTCTTCATGTTCATCCCCTTTATATTTAGATTCAAGCCAAGCGAAAAACCGTGTGGCAGTAACAAAAGCGCACATTCCGGCGCATACAAATGCAAATTCCATCCAGGTTATGTTCCCTTCAGTCATGCTAATTTACTCCAATCATCCCGTCCGTCATGATATCCCAGCGGGCATTTATATGGTTCATTGTGTTTAATTATTTCGCTATCCTGCATTATAGTGGAAAGCAGGCATTCTTTTTCCTTACACCCTTTACATATATAAGTGGCGCTTATCTTTTTAGTTTCCGGCATTGTTATTCCCTTTCAAATACATCGGTTTCCGCCAAATCACCGTCATTCAGCGCGTTGACACAATCAATTTTCTCACTCACTTTAGGAAAGACCCGTTTTTCTTCCACGGTACCGGCAGCATAAACCAGCATATTAATGGCCTTTGATAGAGCGCCCGCCCTATGTATACGGCCCATAGCTTGTATTAATTGCACTGGATCATATGTGGGCGGTATAATACAGATACGCGGGTGCTTGCCTTTAAGGTCATGCAGGGAGATAGATACCCCGCCCGCCTGAATATTACCCAGTATAACCCGTTCCCGGTCATCCTGGAACGCCGCAATGTTATTGATACGCTCCATTGCATCCTGACCGCCATATATGATACATTTGGTTTTGAGGGACTTTGCCAGCCGGGTAAGGGATTCTTTAAAGTTTACGAATATAACAACGGACATTCCTGAATCTATGTAATCATTAGCCAGGGATGTTAATAACTCAATTTTGTATAATTCGCTTAATTGACGGTACCGCAATTGCAATACAAGGGCTTCATTATACTTTTTTTCCTCTTTAAGTTTTTTAATCTTTACCAGTAATGTATCATACCGCTTGTTTTGCAGTTCCGCCTTTGCAATGGGAAAGCACCGCGCAATGTTTTGTACGTCTGGAAAGCCCTTTACTTCCGATTTACGGATACGGACCCCATATTTAGGGAAAAGTATTTTGGACATATTGCGCATATCCTCAGTACCTTTAATAGTTTGCCATTGGTTATGCTTATTTTTTACCATTCCCCGGTCCCTCATCCAATCCGAAAAATCGTCATAGTTGAAAAGTCCCAACATGGCACCCACGCCGCGAAATTTAGCCAGGGAATCCGCTAATGTAGCCGAAGCCAGGATACACCGATATTTACGCGCCGCATACATTAATTTTTGATTATGACTATTTGAACCATTGGCTTTGTGAGCCTCATCAAATATGAATAATACATTAGCGTTTAAAGGAATGGTCCATTTATAAACCGGGTGCCCGGTCCATTCATCCAAACCCATTTTTACAAATTTATTCACCGGCTGGGTAATGTGATGTATCCGTTTATTTTTCTTGTATATTTTCCCCCGGCTGGATTCCCAATTAATAATAAATAGAGGGTTTAAATTAAAATACTTACATACTTGTTTCCACATATATATGGCGTTTAAGGGGCAAAGGACGCAAGGTCTTAATTGCAATTCAGCGCATACATGGAGCGCCACATAGGTCTTTCCGGTTCCGGTGTCTGAAAGGTCAATACCGATACGTTGTGATAGTATGGTTGCCGTTAATTGGGCGGAAGGGACTATTTGATAATCCAATAGCTTTCTAGTGTCCTTTGCAGTGTATGGAGCAGGCGGCGTGAAGGGCTTATTCTCATGGACTTTCACTTTTTGTTTAACCAGCCACCGGCCTTCAAACTGTTCAACGGTTATTCCCTGTTCTAATAATTCATATTTAGATTCCCG
>Ga0180434_10002538_pt1 | contig 24196 bp, 18 predicted proteins | sample SS_ome_7_FD_132453 | JGI IMG/M metagenome (GOLD analysis project Ga0180434, IMG submission 132453) | Hypersaline lake sediment archaeal communities from the Salton Sea, California, USA - SS_1_D_2 metaG | ecosystem: Environmental > Aquatic > Non-marine Saline and Alkaline > Hypersaline >... | reverse complement strand
CTGAGTAGGAGTGAAACGACGTATCGAAGCCAAGAACGGGCCTTACAAACACCGCTCGCCCTGGTTTCGATACGCTGGCGCTACTCAACCGACGGACTCGCTATTGACTGCGTAACTCCTGATGGTATAACGCGCTTTGGCAATAGTAGATACTCCCTCTTGACGCCCCCGGCAATTCCAGTTAAAATGAAGAGCAATAAGCGTCGGACACGGAACTAGCATGCCAGAATTACCCGAAGTCGAGACAGTCGCCCGCGGCCTGCGAGCAGCCCTGGTTGGATGCTCCATCGCCGGAGTGGAGATACGCTGGAAGCGCAGCATCACCACACCGGATCCCACTGCCTTTGCCCGGCGCCTGGAGGGCCAGACGGTCGCCGACGTAGGGCGGCGCGGAAAATGGATCGCGATCGTGCTGGACAGCAGCGACACGCTGCTCGTTCACCTGCGTATGACGGGGCAGCTTTTGCTCGATTCGGGCGCTTGCCCCGACGAGCGGTATACCCGCGTGCTGTTCCTCCTCGATGACGGGCGGCGGCTCCGTTTCTCGGATGTGCGCAAGTTTGGCCGGATCGTCTTGACAACCAACCCCGACGACGTACTGGGCGACCTGGGACCAGAGCCGCTGGCGGACGATTTTACGGCTGCGCGATTTGGCGAGTTACTGGCGCAGCGATGGGGCCGCATCAAACCGCTGCTGCTCGATCAACGCTTCCTGGCCGGCCTGGGCAACATCTATGCGAGCGAGGCGCTGTGGCGAGCGTCCGTTCACCCACTGCGCCAGGCGAACAGCCTCGCGCCCGACGAGGTGCAGCGGTTGCACGAGGGTATCCGCTCGGTGCTGCGGGCGGCCATCGCCGCGGGCGGCACGACGCTCGAGGACGCGGCTTACCAGCAAGCGGACGGACAGCCAGGCGAATTCTCCCGCCAGTTGGCGGTCTATGGGCGGGAGGGAGAAGCCTGTCCGTGTTGCGGCGCAGCAATCGAGCGGGTCAAGGTGGGCCAGCGGAGTACGTATCTGTGCCCACGTTGCCAACTTCTACCAGAGGAAGAGTGACTTCCGTGCCGGGTACGTTTCACCGCTCAATGATGTAAAGAATCGCTCCTTCATCCTTCCACGTTGCTACTGGGCGCAATCGAGGATGAGACGTCGTCCCATCATACAAACGCGCCAGGGGCGCTGGACGGTTCGGATCCAGTAGCACGTACTGCACACCGTATCGGTCGGCTGCCGCCAGTAGCGTGTCTGGGCCTCCATTAGGCACAACCACAGCGGGGCGTCCGGTATGGTACCAAAAGGCTGGAGGATTATCGACCATCACGACGGCTATCTCTGCTTTTTGTTGCGCCAGCCAGTGGTCAGCCTCCTTATAAATCAGGTCAGTGTCCCGCCAGACGAGCAGCTTCTCCACCATCGCGTAGGCGCTGAGGACCACCGCTCCCAACACCACAGCGGCGACGAAAACCGCCTGGGCTTGCCGCCGATTCCAGTTCCTTCGTCGCCGCGCTGCCCACCCTACGACCGCATCCAACCCCTCCACCGCCGCCGCGTACAGAAAGGGCAATAACACTCCACTGGCGTGGAAAAAGCCGCCGCGCCAGCCGGGGAAGGTGAAAGCGAGGGAATGGGTGAGATAGATGAGGAAGAAATAGATGATGGCAAGGAAGAATGAAGGACGGCGGCGCAGGCGATAGAGGCCGACGATGACCAAGGGAAACAAAAAGATCAGGCAATCCTCGGCCAGAAAGCGCTGAACGTTGGCCCACAGCGCAAAGAGTTTTGAGTGCAGAATATTGTCCCAACCCCAAGCCAGGTAGAAGCGGAGTGAGAGATCGCAGCCGTAGCAGAACAGATCGTCGTAGTCGGTGAGCCAGAGCGTTTTTGTCCCGGCGGGAGAAAGCGGCGCGCCGGTCACACTCAGGTTACGAAGGAACCAGGGGGCCATCACGAGCAGGTAGCCGAAAATGACAACCGTGATGCGTGATGCGTGATGCTTGATGCGCGATTTGGACGAGATCAATGGGACGAGAACAACCACGGGGAGCAGCAGGATGCCATCAGCGCGGGTTAGATGGGCCAGTCCAACCAACAAACCAACGAATAGACTGATAGCGTATTGTCCGTTCTCTGCCTCCCGCATCTTGCCTCCTGCCAGCCAGAGCGCCAAGCTACCAAAAAGAGCGTAGGGAGCAAACGTCTCCGGCAAGGTCCAGAAAGGAAAAAAGAAACCGCTGAAAAGGGTGAACAGCCCGGCCAGCCATGCCGCGCGCCGTCGCTCGACGGTCTGCCAGGCCAGTCCATACGCGACAAGAGGAAGTAAAGCAGAGAGGGTCGCAAAGGGTAACTGAAGGGCAAAGAAAGAACCAGGGACAAGAACGGCAAAAGGGGCAGCCAGGAGGGAGGGAAGCGGCATCCAGTAGAGAAAGCCAGGGTGAGGTATGCCCGCCGGATCATCCAGGTAGTTCCACAGGAAAGGCTCGCAGAGACCGCCGCCCCGGGCCAGTTGCGCCGCTCCGGCGGCATAATAGGCCGAGTCCATGTAGCCAGGCTGGGGAACGAAAGCGGCCACAGCCAACCGCACCACCAACGCCAGGCAGAAGAGAAGCAATCCATCTCGTCGGGCGTTAGGCGCGGCGATGTCTCCGTCTCTCACTTATCCGTCCCCACAACCAGATCAACAGCAGCTCATCGAGATAATCTCTGTCCAACCTGGCCTACTCACATCGCTCCAATAGCTGATACACCTGTCCATCCTCGCCCTCATCGTAGACCAGGCGCATACAGCGAGCCGCGAATTGATCGAACACGGCCAGCTCCCGCGCCAGGTGCCCGTCAAAGTCAAAGTTCAATTGCCAGGTAAAATCATAGCCACTGTAATAGACGTGGGAAATTCCCTGGGCAACCAACGCCTGATGAAGTTGAGACAGTTCCTCGCCCCACAAGTAGATCAGCCGCCCCCAGTTGTCGTGGTTGACGTCACTCACGTGGCCGATGGTGACATAGTAACTCTGCCCGTTGCCGACGAAAAAGACCCGGCTGTCAGGCGGGAGATGGTTGATGAACCGAATGACCCGATAGGGTGGATGGTTGTGTTCGCTCAGGTACTCGTCGCGGCTCTCCAGCCCCAGCGCCACCGGGATGGGTTCCTCGTGCACCAGCAGTGTCGCCTGCCAGGCCAGATTGACCACCAGCATCGCAAAGGTAATTCCCTGGATCACCCTCTGGATCCTCCGCCGACGGGCCAGTTCCATCAGCAGATAGGCCGCCGCCACGCTTAGCAGGGGGTAGATATCCATCAGATAACGGGCATTGCGGGCCGAGATGGCCCAACTGCCGAACCGGAGGAGGGCGATCAGCAGGATCAAGTTAATGGCCGCCCGGCGGCGCACGAACAGGTAGAGGGGCAACAAAAGGCTAAAGGGAGTGGGAAAGGCAAAGGGGATCTCGCCAAAATAGCCAATAGAATGACGGAACATGTCCCAGGGCAAAAGCAAAAGACCCATCAGTCCTTCCTCCCGGCGCGGACCGTAGCGTGTGCCCGAAGCGAGCAAAGTAGCCCATTGATAAGCATCCCATCCACGCCCGCCGAACCAGAGAGGATAAAAGGGATTGCCCAGCCAGAGCCAATTTTTCAGATACCAGGGAGCAGCCACGGCGCACGCGACCAGTCCCAGCAACAACCCATCGCCCAGCACGCGCCGCCACGAGCGGCGAGCGAGAAGGCCGCTTTGAACGATCACCGCCAGGCCTAGCGCCCCCAGAGCGGGCAGTCCCAGGTACTTGCTGCCCAGCCCAAAACCGGCAAAGAGTCCGGCCAAGATCAGCCAGCTCTTTTTCTCCTCCGTCCTCCAGCGCAAAAAGGCGTACACGGCCAGGAATTGGAAGAGCGCCCAGCCCAGGTCAATGTGGGCATACCCGCCCACGGTGCCGATGACGGGCGTGGCGCCCAGGACGAAGAGCGCCAGCCAGGCCCCACGTCGCGATCCCAGGAGATAACGGGCCAGGCTATAGACCCCCAGCCCCAAGAGCACTCCAAAGCCCAGGTGGATGAGCCGGGCTGCATTCTCCAAACCGAGCAAAATGGCCGGGATGTAGAGCAGGTTCACCGCCAGCGGAAAGTTGGCGTGCGACTCGCCGACGCTCGGAAAGATGCGGCCGGCTCGCACAAAGTCCCTCGGAACGACCAGGTGATAGGTGAGACCATCGTAATCGGTGACCGGGGCCAGACCGCGCACCAGGACCACAGCCAGCATGGCGACGATCAGAGTAGCTCCCAACCGCTCGAAGAAACCTGGCGGGCGCAAAGCAGCTCGCCTCTCGCGCCATCGAGAGAGCCAGCGCCGCATCTCCGGCCATGTCCAGACCGCCGCCAGCGCCAACAGCGCCCAGATGGCCAGGGGGTGCAGCAGGCCAATCAACCCCAACGTCAGAAACCCACAGCTCAAGGCTCCCAACCCCAGCCCGCACGCCAGAACCAGGCGTTCCTCACCGCCAGCCGGTCGAACGCCCAGCAGATCTAGCATTCTGGCTCCCACGCCCGCTCCTAGCAACCCCATTCCCGCCGCCAGGAGCAGGGATAAAAACGTGGAAATTAGATTTGTGATATGCATATCCATCTCCAATACATCAACCAAACGCCCGAATACCGACCAGTATCCAGAGTCCCACGACTGCCGCGGCTGTTTCGGGCACGGATGCTACCACGGCCAACAACGCCCCAACCCACGAGTGCAACAGGATGTAGGGTGAAAGACAGGGAGAAGCACCTATTGCATATTCCACCTTGCGCCTATGAATGGCCGCTACGAGCAAAGCCAGGCCGACCGGTATCGAGGTCGGCCACAAGCTGGCATTCCACCACAAAGAAAGCTCCCTCTCAAAGCGTAGCGGCCACGGCCCAAACAGAAGAAATGATAAAAGCATAGCCGCCGTCACCGGCCCAAAAACGCGCACGACCCCTCGCCACCGTTCCTCGCGCCAGGCTTCCGCCAGCCAATAGACCGCCACGGCGACGCCGACTTGCGGCTTGATGACGATAAAAAACAAGCCGATCTGAGGCGGCAGTATGAACCCTAACGTCGCCAGCCAGTCGATGTTGCCGTTGAGCAGCCCATGCAGAACGGGGGGCGACAATAATAAAAGCAACACCGCGGGCAGTTTGGCCCCCATGCGGCAAGCGGTGTATTCGAAGGCGATCAGGCTGATCACAACCAGCACCGCCCGCCCAATGCTTTCGGGCAGCGGTACGAGAGGAATGAGCGGCAACAGCGCCCAGGGCGCGTTGAAAAACCCTTCAACATTGTAGGGAGAGCGACCAGAAATCAATTCCCGCGCAGCCGGTCTGAAAACCGTGCGCCAGTCCACGGCCGGGGGCAACGTGATTGTCATGATCCCGGTTATCACGGCGATGGCCAAGGCCAGTAGAACGATCTGACCTGTCTTGTACTTGCTGTTGCGAGTTTCATTCACCTGGCTCACCGCTATAAAGATACATCAAATGCGACGATTTGTCCAGAATGGCCTCCAGCTAACGTCCAGAGCTGGCACGCTTGGCTTTCAAAGCTAACGCCTGTATAATGGCAAAGCTGATCGAGAAAATAGAGACTGGCTCAAGGAAGGACGCATTGACTCAAATCACTTCTAAAGAATGGCGCTGGGTGATCGCCTGGGCCATCGCCATGCTCATTCTAAGCTGTATTCCTTATGCGATCGCCGCTTTGACCGCGCCAGAAGGGTGGCAGTTTGCCGGCGTCCTGGTCAATCCATCCGACGCCCACACCTATCTGGCCAAGATGAGACAGGGGCTTGAGGGCAGTTGGTTGTTTCACCTGACCTACACGCCGGAGCACCACGAGCCTGTTTTCCTCTACACCTTTTATCTGGCGCTAGGGCATCTGGCCGCTTTGACACAACTGCCGCTCGTCTTGATATTTCATCTGGCCCGGCTCGCGGCTGGATTCTGGTTGTTATTGACCGCCTTTCGATTCATCGCCCACGTCACACCCCGGCTCGCTGAGCGGCAACTAGCCTTCGTCCTACTTGCGAGCACTGCGGGTTTCGGTTGGCTAAAAGCGGCTGACCTGGATATCTCTCCTATTGATGCGTGGGTGCCAGAAGCCTTCGTTCCACATATGCTCTACGCCAATCCGCACTTTCCTCTGGCAACGGCTCTGATGCTGACAATCACTCAACGGATCGTCTGGCCCAGTCGAAACAAGCTCTCCGCACTGTGGGTTGGGATAGCGGCTACGTCCCTGACGATCACACAGCCGCTTGCTACGATCACCACAACGGTTGTCTTGATGCTGTTTTTGGCATGGCGTTTCGTCGCACACCGCAGTGTCCCCTGGCCGCAGATCCGGCTCACGTTGAGCGCGATCCTTTTCTCGGCGCCGGTTGTGCTCTACGATTACTGGATCACCAAAACCAACCCGGTTATCGCCGGTTGGAACGCGCAGAATATCACACCGGCTCCGGCCCTCACAGACCTGGCGCTTGGCTACGGACTGACCGGCTTGCTGGCCGTTGTGGGCGGCTGGATGATCGCTCGCCGGTCCACTCAGGACACCAACGATGGCGAGTGGCTCGTTTTGCTGTGGGCGACCGCCACCATCGGATTGGTTTACCTCCCCTTTGCCCTCCAACGCCGGTTCATCCACGGCCTGCACGTCCCCCTGGGGATATTGGCCGCCATGGGTTTGAGGCATAGACGTCAACTCGCCGGTGTTGTGGTAGCAACCGGCATGTTGGGCATGTTGTTTGTCTGGTCCATCCCTCTGCTCGCTGCTCTGCAATCTCCTGCTCAATCGGAGAACGCAGCGATCCTATTTATGCGCCACGAGGAGATGGCGGCCTTTGAATGGCTGAATCAAAACGGCACTGCCGACGACGTCGTCCTGGCTTCACCACGGGTGGGAATGTTCATCCCCAGCCAGACCAAAAGCAAACCATTTTATGGGCACGTCTTTGAGACCATCGACGCCCGAACCAAAATAGCCATGCTCGCAGCTTTTTATCGCGGGGACATTGACGCCGTTTCACCCCGGCCCGATTTCATCATCTACGGCCCTTCTGAGCAAGCGTTAGGCCAGCCCGAAAAGCTATCGGACTTGCCGGTGCGCTTTTCCACCGGTAACGTACAAATCTACGAGATACCTGACGATGAATAGTGCGTCTGCGAGCACCGCCATAGCCCACAAACGGAAGAGGATTATCCTACAAAGCTCCTGCCTCGCCCTGTTGCTGATTTACAGCCTCACCTGGGGGCAAAGGATCCTCGCCGGAGGCGCGATAGGACGGGACAGCGACTTTCTTGCCACCTACACCGCCGCCCGGCTCTTCAACGCCGGTTACGGCCAGGCTCTTTATGACTTGACCACCCAGGCCCGTCTTCAACACGCCATCGTGCGCCTGCACGTGCCCCCGGCCGATCTGCTGCCTTTCATACACCCTCCCTTTTTCGTTTTGCCGTTTTTGCCATTGGGAATTTTGCCGTACACCTGGGCCTTTGTCGCCATGCTGGCTGTCAACCTGGCCTTGCTGCTGGTTACTCTGAGGTTGTTGGTCACCCATCTGAGCGGATTGGCAACGATCGGTCGAGTGACGCTCTTGTTGGCCTGTCTCTCTTTCTTCCCATGCTTCGTCAACTTGATCCAGGGTCAAAATGCTCTACTCACCTTGCTCATTCTCACCGCCGCCTTTGGCCTCCTCAAGCAGAAACAGGACGGTGCAGCCGGCGCGGTGCTGGCGCTGAGTCTTTACAAACCGCAGTTGATGTTGGTTTTCGTTCTGATTCTCCTGGTAAAACAAAGGCGACGAGCTGTAGCGGCTTTTTGTGTGATGGCTATTCTTCTGATTGCACTGTCGTACTCCATCGTGGGATGTCGGGGATTTGCAGATTACATCAAGCTGACGATCACCGCAAGCCCTTTGGTGGACGGCGCTTACGGTGTGAACTATCCCCAGATGCACAACTGGCGAGGGCTTTTCCGCTTGTGGTTCGGCCCCAATCGCAGCCGCGAGATCAACACCTCGACCATCCTCGCCTCCATCATCACCCTATTGCCCTTGATCTGGAGCTGGCGCGGCCCGTGGCGGCCTGACGGAGCAAAGTTCGACCTTCAGTTCGCTTCGACCATCGTCGCCACCTTGCTCATCAGCCCGCACTTGAACACGCACGATCTCACCCTGTGGATTCTGGTGGGCACCCTGGCCCTAAACCAAGCGCGCTCTCGATCCCAGCGACGCATTGTGGAAGGCTTGATCGTCGCCGGGAGCCTGATCAGCTTTCTGAGCCTGCCCCTCAACCAAGTTTTGCCCTTGCAGCTAACGACCGTCTTTATGGCTATCCTGGCGACACTTTTATGCTTGTCGATTGAGCGGGATCACTCTCCGGCGCGCCGGTAGAGGAGCGTGTAGGCGTCCTCATAGGCCCGCGTCCAGCGTTCGGGCTGCCCATCCACGAATTCGACGAGGGGAGCTTGCCACTCACGGTCCAACAACAACAGAGCAAAATCATACTCGGCCAGCAACGATGCGACGTCTCCCTCCGCCCGGCTGAGCGCCCGATAGGCCTTAAAATGCTCAAAGGAGTAAAGCTCGAAACGAGGATCGATGAAAACCGGTTGCGCAGGACCCAGGCGCCAGATCAAATAACTGCCCCGCGCCAATTCATTAAAGAGGCGGCCCTGTAACCCGCTCTCCTCCATAAAGTCAACCGCAGCCACGCCGGTGTCGTGAGTCAGCCACAAGGTTTCGTCGGGGTAGAAGAATAAAAAACCACCCGCGAGAAGTAGAAGCGCGACCATACTCCCCACGACGAGCCAGCGAAAGCCCGGATAGCCCCTGGCGCCGCCGTAGACGAGACGCCGACCCAAGGGATGACGGAGCAGCCATCTGCGCCAGCGCGCCAGATCCTCCCTGGGCAAGCGCGACAGCGCCTCAGACAGAATGGGCGCGCTGACCAGGCCGAACCAGACGGCGTAACGCACGCCAGAAGCGCCCAACCAGGCAAAGACCACGACCAGCAACAGATCGGTCAGAGCGACTGGGGGACGTGCCAGGGCCAACGCAGCGACCACCGACAGGAGGAACGGATAAAAAACGATGCCCAATCCAGCCCTGGGATCGAGCGGCTGCCACTCGATCCCAAACGATTGGCTGGGCGCGTCCGTCAACAGATCGGCCACGTAGCCAGCGATGCCCACGCCGCGTGGGTTGAGCAACACGGCTGCCGTACTGAGCAAGGCCACCAGAGCTAACCCTTTCAGCTTCGCGCGCGCCTCCGGACGGGCAAGGGCCGACTGACCTCCCAGCGCCGGCAGCGCATAGCTCAACAACTCGCCCAAAAAGACGAGCACGATCAATCCCAATCCCAGCGCAAAAGAGCCGTGCACGTTGGCCCAGATCGCGATCAAGACAGGAATACACCAAACCGACCGCCCCACCCCGCTGCGACGATAGCGCCATAGCCAAGCGTAAACCGCGATAAAGAGCGGGTAGGCGAACAACTGAGGACGCACGGTCTGATTGCTCACGCCGAGCAGGATCGCGCCGAGGGTCGCCGGGATGGCCGCCCAGCGGTTCCGCTCACCGGCCCACCAACACAGGAGCATCACGGATCCAAAGAGATCGGCCAGAATTACAACGCGCACGAAAACGAGCAAACGCACGCCCCCCAACCGCATCAAGCCGGCCATCAAGACCTCGGCCAACCAGCTTTGGTAAAAGAAAGGCTGACCTCGCTCCGTGAGGGAGTAGACGTCGTGGCGTGGGATGTGTCCACTGTCGAGGATGTCGCTTCCGACGCGGACGTGCCACCACAGATCGTTCGGCGGCAATGGCCACGCACAGCCCAGCGCCAGGAGACCGGCCAAGATAACCAGCACCCAAAGTCTGGTCATTAGGAACGGTCGCGATCCTCGGTTCATCGCCGTACCCTGTAGAGAGATATATCCCCTTGCCTGAACACGCGCTTCAGATACTCACTGCGGTTCGGGTCGAACCCGCCCAGCGCCCTTTCCTGGGGACCGTGGAGGACGTACCGGATGTCGTACTGGCGCAGAAAAGCCATGCGCCAGGCATCCGTCGTGGCGGCGTCGAAGAAGGTCTGTACCTGCGCCTCCCGCTCCAGCCAATCCGGCGACTCGGCCCAGTGGCCGAGAAAGACGCGGCAGCCCGTCCAGGCCGGGACGAGATTGCCGGTCTCGTAGGAGGCCAACACCGTCTCATCCCAGGCCAGGTTATGGTCCATCCAATCGAAAGTGGCCATCTGGTCAGCCGAGTGGAAATATTTCGGCACCCGCGCCCACACTGTGATGCTGGCCGAACTGACCAGGTAGAGGTTGGATAACCAGGTCAAGACGATCAACAAGTTGCACACCAGCCAGACGGCGCGCCGACGCGGGTATCCCCGGCGCGCCAGCGCGCGCGCCGGGCGACTGCGCGCCACGGCGGGCAGCACACAACGATGCAATCCAACAGCCGCCAGCAGGCTGATGGGGATGTGCACCCCTTCGAGCAGCCGCCGCTGCAAATTGAACGGGACGTACGCCAACGAAAAAGCGACAGCCACCCAGGAGATGAGAAACCATCCCCGTCGGTCTCGACGCCGGCCCGACTCAACGATTCCCGCCAACGCCAATGGTATCAAAAATCCATATCCCGACAAAAAGTAACGCGGCGGAGGGGAGAGCATGATAGCCTGGCTCCAAGATGAGAGCACCGGATCGGCGCGGAAGACAAGCAGAAAATATATCCCCGCGACACACGAACCAAACGCAATCGGTAACCCGCCTACTGCCCAACGTCGGGGAAAACGGCGGTCGCTTGCCCACACCACAAGCCCATAGACCGCCAATATTCCCCCCACGTTCAGCACCAACGTCGGATGCACAAAAGTCGCGATAAAAGCCGCCGCTCCCCCCGCCAACAGATAACCAGGCCGCGGGTTTCCATCGTAGGCCAACGCGGTCCAAAAAGCGACCAGCAGTGCCGCCCACGCCAGTGTGAAATGAGGAAACGTCAAAATGCTAAAGAAGGTATACGCCTCCAGGAACCAGAAATCGAGCGGCGAGATACCACCAGGGCCGGTCGGCCCGATCATCTCGCTGAGCCAACCCAGGCCCGAAGAGAGCGCCACCAGCCAAAGGGCCGTCCCGCACACGGCGCGCCGAGGCAGACAGAAACAGGCAAAACGATACACAATCAACAAAAGCAATAAGCCACAGAGCGCCCGCGCCCCGTGATAGACGACCAGCAGCGGCAGCCCCGTCCATCGCATCAGGTGGCCCAACACCGTGTAAAAGGTGTACATCCACACACCCTGCTGTGGTTCGGGGGTGTAGAGCGAGATGAATCGTAGCTCTCCTCGCATCCCTTGCTGCATCACCGCCAGGTAAGAATTGGAATCCACCAGATCAAAGACGAATCCACCAAAGATCTGATCCTCCGTCTGGACGATCCCTCCCACGATATAAGGCACCAGCGATAGTCCTACCACCGCCAATGCTATCACGGCTGCCTTCCAAGGCGCCCTGGTCGCAGTCACCTTCCCTCCCTCTCCCCCTCGAAGAGAATCACGCTCAGATCGTTAAAGCTACGTCGATCGGTCTCCTGATAACGCTCCTTCAGCCACTCCAGGTCAGGATGCACGCCCCCCAGCTCCTCGATCTCGCGCTCGAAAACAACGAGCCACACGGTATGCGCTCCTCCCACCGCCTCGGTGATGGTGGACGTGGCAAAGATGCCCAACGCCTCCTGGGTGGGACGGGCCAGAGTATCCTGCGGCGAGCCGGGCGGATCGGCCAGAAAATTGCCGGACAAGTCCGGGGCATAGTAGTGTATCGGAAAATGGGTGAGCTTGTTGGTGTGAACCAGAGCGTCACCTGACTCGACGCGGGTCTGTAAATAAGCTGTCGCCTCCTGGAACGGCGGGCGAGGGAAACCGGCATAGGTATAGTGGATTCCCAGCGATCCAACGCTGCTCGCCGCCAGCAGCACGATCAATCCCAGGCGGAGAGGTCGTGGAAGCCTCCCCCGACTCAGGAGCCACCCTACCGCCACCAGGTAGAAGAGAGCCGAAGGAAGCAACGCCCGCTCCAGGTAGAGGGGCCGCCACTGGGAGATTAACAGCAATAAAAGCACCGGCACCCAGCAGAGCGAGAGGAACCAACCGGCCCGTGAGCGCGTTCGCCAGACCCGCAAGGCCAGCAGCGCCAGAAGAACCAAACTCGTAAAGAGCGCCAGGCCCAGCAACCAGACCGGGGCAGGCTCGTAGAAGGTGAGAACAGGAAGCATGACAGCACGAATTATCTCCGCCGCTCCAGGCGGCGTCAACCAGTACCCCTGTCCCACAAAGCCCAACTGTCCCGGCAATACCCCCACCAACCAGGGGCCGAAGAGAGCCAGTATGATCAGGTCGGCCAGGATCACTTTCGGAAGATAGCGCCGCCACTGACGACGGGCCACAACCAGGATATTAAGCGCCAGGACAACGAACGCTCCCAAGTTGTGAGCATAGAGGGTGAGAACAGCTCCCACTATATAGAGCATCCACCACTTCCAACGGTCAAAAAACAAATAAACCAACCGGCAGCGACCGTCCCGTTCCTCTGCTCCCCTGCTCCCCTGCCTCTCCGCTTCCCCCTCCAATGCCCGCAGCAGCCCCCACGCCGCCGTCACCGCTGCCAGGCCCAGGAGGGCATACATTCGGGTCTCGTGAGAATAAGCGATATGGAAGGGATTCGTCGCTGTCAGCAATCCCACCGCCAGACCCGCGCGCGGCGCGTGCCGGTTGAAACACCAGGCCGCCAGCCGCCACAGCAGCGCCACCGTAACCATCCCCAGGATCACGGAGAGGAAGCGAACCGCCAGGGGAGACCGGCCAACCAGCCCCATCCAGCCATGGAGGAGAAAGTAGTAGAGCAGAGGGTGAACATCGGCTGCCCCCGCCCTCTCCACCGGCGTCACTGTCCCGTAGATCATCCCCGCGGGATCCAGGGAAGCATAGAGGACGGCGAATGCCTCGTCGTACCAGAGGGCGCGTCCCTGGATACAGCCCATTCGCAAGCCAAAGGCGAGCAGAAGAAGCAGAACCACCAGATGCCGCCGTTTTATTCTCACCTTTCTCCCACGCTAGAATCGGTGGTAGGCGATCACCGCCAGCGGCACGATCAGCCAGGGCGTGAACGCCCGCCACCAGAGGGATAATCCCACGGCGATCCACGAGAGCGGGACGAGCAGCCAGGCCGGGGCGGTATCCATCAGCGCCAGGAGCGTGTAGAACATCCCCGAAGGATTGGCCAGGGCAGCGGCGGCCCATCCGACCGGTTGGGACTGGAAAAGCCCCCAGACAAACACCGTCGCCGTCAGCGCCAGAAGCACCGGCCAGGCTTCCGGAACGTGCCGCTCCAGGCTCCACAGACCCGGCGCGTTGCCCCGGGCCGACGCGTCCAGCGATGGGATCGCAGCCCGCCAGCGCAGCGGCCAGGTGGGATCGAGAGGGAGCAGTCCGCCCCACAGTACCGCCGTCATTCCGCCCCACATCGCCAGTGTCCGCCGATCCTCTCGCAACCACCGCCAAAGCGTCCACGGCAGCATGATAAAGGCCGTCTGTGGCTTGAGCGTGATCACCGCTGCGGCCAGCGCCGACCGCCACCCGGCGCTCAACCGGGAACCCAGCGCCCACAACACCAGATCCACCTGCCCGGAGGAGAACAGGTGCAAGAGAGGAAAATAGAGCGCCCACGCCACCGCCCGCCTGCGCAGCATCCAGCCCAGGAGAGCCAGGTTGAACGCGAGCCACACCCAGAAGGCCATCTGATGGGGCAGCGCCGCCAGGATCGCGAAAAAGTACGCTACCGGCAGCGGGTAGAAAAAGCCCCCTACCTGGTAGGGATCCTGCCCGATCCACACCGCACGGCCAGCCCGCCAGAGAATGCCAAAATCGTATCCGCCCATCACTCCTCCACTCTCGAAAAAACCTGTACGATCAACATCAACAAGGGGAAAGGCAAATAGATCAGGGCGGTCTCGCGGCTGCCCTGCACCGTCGCCAGAAAGATGGCCCACTGTCCCACGAGCAGCGCGGCCTCGATCCCCGCTACCACCCACACCGCTCGCTGGCCGAGCTTCTCCTGTAGCCGGACAAACCAGGCAAACAGGGGCAGGAGGATCATGGTATAATGAGTCGTGGCTGCGCGGGGAGCGATAAAGTGAGTGAGAATGAGCAGCAAGCCTGTCGTCCAGAGAAAACCATTCCACGCCGCTCGCCGTCCCCGCCAGGCCTCCAGCAGCGCATAGAGAGCGAACGCCCCCACGCCGACCGCTTCCGCCATCGGCCCCAACTGTAAGAAATGGCGCGTCACGATCCAGGTCAGCGAGCGATAATTCAATATCCCCGCCACGGCATCATAGTTGCGCACACCCTCCAGAAAATCCATCAGCCAGGTGGGCACCAGCACAAAGGAGATCCCCGCCAGCAGGACCATCGCCAATCCAAACCCCCTCCAGACCCTCCAACGCCGCCGCCAGGCGGTCCACCACAGGATCCACGGAATCAGGAGAAAGCTCATCTGTGGTTTGATGGTAGCGACGGCCAGCAGCGCCCCGACCAGATCGTCTCGCCTCTCCATCAGCGCCCACAGAGACGCCGCCAGCGCCAGGAAAACCAGCGTCGCCATCTGCCCCAGGAGGATCGCGCGGGCATGCGGATAGTTGAACACGGCCCATACCAACGTGACCCACCACAACCAGGCAGGGGGCCGCCAGCGAGCGACTCGGGCCGTCAGCGCCACCCCCGCCAGCAGCGCGTAGAGCATCACCGTCATCCAGATCGCCTGGACGAGCGGATAGGCGCGGATGAAACAGAGCGGCCAGAAGAAGAACAGGGTGTAGAGCGGGTACGAAAAAGCCGCCAGATCCTGGCCGGGTTGGGCCGGCTGGCCGTACATGCCGATCTGCGTCCACAGGGTGACCGCCTCCGAATAGGGGTTCTCGCCCGTCCAGATGAGGGCGCAACCGTTCGACCAACGGGCGTAGAAATCATTCCCGCCGGGGAAATGGGAGGTAAAAACGCGGTAGGTGAGCCAACTCTGCCCGGCTCCCAGGATCAGAACAAGAAGAGCGAACAAAAGCCACGCCAACCAGCGCGGGAATTTCCGCGGCAACTTCCCTCTCATGGGATTTGCTCCAGCCGGTACAGTTCGTAGGTGGAGCCAAAATCCTCCACCAGCGTCAGGTGCGTGACCGCCAACTCATCCAACACGCGCAGGTCGTCCGGAGTCACCGGATCGAACTTGGCCTCAAAGATATGCTCCAATCCAAGCCGATAGAGCAACACGTAGGTGACGCCATCGGCGCGCCAGGCGTCGGCGATGGCGTCGGCATCGTAGCCGTAGCGGTGGGTCGTGTGCAGCCAGCGGTCCAACAGCGCGTCGGGCCGACAGTCCACCGTGCAATGATAACTCCGCGGCTCCCAGAGAAAGAGCACGACGGCATCCGCGGCAAGCGTCTCGTTGATCTGCTCCACAGCGACATAGTACCATCCCAATCGCCGGACCAGAAAATCCTCCTCGCTCTCGAACCCCAACAGCACCCTCAACGGCTGCCCCTGGACGGCAGAAAGAAGCGCGCTCACCAATGTCAACGCCAGCACCCCCACGAGAATCACCCGCGCCAGCCAGCCCACGTCAAAGGGGCGCCGGGGAAGTCTCTGCAACGCCTCCACCGCCGCGCCGGCCATCAACGCCAACAGTCCAAAGGCAGGGAAGAGGAGACGGGTCTGGAGCAACAGCGCGGTGCGAGCCAAGCCCCACAGCCAGAAGCCGTAGAGCACGCCGCAGAAAGCCAGCGCCACCACCAGCCACCGGCGATGCGCCGGGCGAATCCACCGCCAGGTCAGCAGCAGCAACGGGATGAAGGCGAGAAAGAGAGGACCGATAGTAGCCGAGTACCCTTGGGCGCCCTCCACTCCCCAGACCGTCGCATCCCAGAACGCAGTGAGGAGCTTCCAGGGCGCGGTGTAGGCCAGGCCCGTGCCGGGCCGGTCGTACCACCAAGCGCGCCACGGATCCCAGTGGATGCCGCCGAAGAAAAATGGATACATCGGATTGCCGGTGAGCAAGAAATTCTTGACCAGCCAGGGCGACCAGACGAGCAGAGCGACGCCGCCCAGCAGCAGTAGATGGCGGATTGCGGATGGCAGATGGCGGATTCGAGAGATGAACAGCGTCGCTGCCAGAGCGGGCAGCACGGCCAGCGCGGTGTATTTGGTGGAGAGGGCCAATCCTGCCAGAACTCCGCTCAGGATCAGCCAACGGACGTTGTGTGTCCACCGCTCCTGCGAACCAGCCGCGCAAAAGCGGAGCAGTGCGAAGAAAGCCAGCGTCGCGTAAAGCAACAACGCCAGATCCACGTAAGGCCAGCCCGCCAGCAAGACGATAGAGGATGCCGAGAGCAACACCGCCGCCGCCAACCAACCCGCCGCGCCGCTCAACCAGCGTCGCCCGGCAGTCACCAGGCCCAACACGGCCAGCAGGCTGTAGCACCAGTGAATCGCCGCAGCCGCCCGCTCCCCGGTCAAGCCCATCCCCCAGGCAAAGAGCATCTCCACCAGTTGCGGGAAACCCAGGTAGGGCAGATCCAACGGATGGGAGATCCGACCCGTCATCAGATAGAGCCTGGGGCCGGTCAGGTGGTAGACCAGACCATCCCAGGCGGTGGGAGGGGTCAGCGCCCAGAGCAGAGCGATAGCCAGCATCAGGCCACAGTAGGCAGCGAGCAGCTTCTCCAAGCGATCTCTGGGTTGCCAGGCTCGGTCCATCCAGCTCGCCCGCAGCGCCAGCCACAGCGGGCGAGCGGTTACCGCCAGTCCCACCGCCGTCAGCAGCCACAGCAGCCAGGGCCGCAACAGGTCCACCGCTCCCAGCGTCAGCCCCGCCAGTGAGACACCGTCCAAACCCAGCGCCACCCCCCAAACCAGTCGCTCGGTCGGGGTCAGGTCCAACCCCCGCAGCAGATACAAGCCGAGACCGGTTCCCAACAACACCACCAACCCCGCGCCAACCAGTCCCGCCAAGGCCCGCCCCAGCGCCAGAAGATTGGAAGCCGTGAACGGTTTGTGGGCCACGTGATAGATCGCCACGACCACAGCGATCCAGAGCAGAGCTGCCACCATCGTCAGCAGCTTCTGCCCTCCACGCTGTTCACTCATGAACACTTACTCCACAGTCATCATTGTTGAGGTGGAGAGGAGAGCGACACACCACCCAACACGACTGTGACCCGATCGAGGCCCAGGCTCTCCACCTCGCCAGCAGGCCCCAGCGCCAGCGCCGATCGCTCAGGGACGCCCAGCCCCATAGGACGATGACCAGGCTGGCCGATTGTGCATTCAGGAGACGTTTCAATCGGCCAGCAGCCTCGGTCCCTGCAAAGTGAGGCTCTACGATGACGTCGGGCAACCACCCCCAGCCCGGTTCAGCCCGCTTGGGATTATCGGGGTCAGCGAGCCAGGCGCCGAGCGCGATAGCGCCCGCGCCCATTCCCACGATCACCGCGCCATCTTCGAACGCCCGGGCCAACGCCTGCAGCGCCGGGCTGCCGCGCAGCGCCCGCGCCAGGCCCACCGCGTCGGGACCATCGCCGATATAGATCAGCCCCGCCTGCTCCAGCAGACGGCAGTTTTCTTTATACTGCGCCCCGGCGGCGTCAAAGATGGGCACGACGTACCCATTGGCGCCCCCCAGGTCGGCGTAATAGTCCAGCAACGCCTCGCCCTGCACGGTCGAGATACCGGCGGTGGGGAGCAAGGCCGTTGGCCGGTCGAGATCCGCCCAACCCAGGGCAGCGGCGTCCACCTCTCCGGTCTCGTTCTCCTCCCACCTGCCGCCACCGGCCAGTATTAGCCAACCCGCACCGGCACGCCAGCGCAGAGGGCCTGCTTGTGTCAATCTCATTCTCCTACGTACTATCCGACAGGTAATGCGTCAGAGCGTGCATCAGGACCGCCACGCCCAGCGGCAGCACATCCTCGTCGAAATCGAAACGCGGGTTGTGATGGGCCGCGTCCAAGCCTCGTTCGGCATTCGCCGAACCGAGGAACAGGTAGCACCCCGGCACCTCCTGGGTGAAAAAAGCCGCGTCCTCGCTGCCCATCGTCCGCTCGCCAGAAAAGACGTTCTCCGGCCCAACCACCGCCTCCGCCGCCGCGCGCACGACCTCGGTGACCTCCGCGTCGTTGATCACCGCTGGCGTCATCGAGTTGACCTCCAATTCGGCCGTCGCGTTGTAGGCCGACGCCACACTCTCGACTACCTCGTGCATTCTTCGCACCACCGTATCCCTCACCTGCGAGTCGTAGGTGCGAATCGTGCCGCCGAGGTTCACTTGAGGGGGGATCACGTTGAAAGCCTCGCCGCCTTTGATCGCGCCTACCGTCACCACCGCCGTCTCCAGCGGGCTGACGTTGCGGCTGACGATGGTTTGCAGGGCGACGACGATGGTTGAGGCGGCGACGATGGGATCCACCGTCTGGTGGGGCATTGCGCCGTGACCGCCCTTCCCTCGCACGGTGCAGGCCCACTTTTCGGCTGCCGCCATGACCGCGCCCGGCGTGACGTGTATCGTCCCTAGCGGTCTGCTGTTCCAGACGTGAGTGGCCAGGATCACGTCGGGACGGGGATTTTCCAGCACACCCTCCTGCACCATCATCTCGGCACCATTGCCTCCCTCCTCGGCCGGCTGGAAGACGAGCTTCAGTCTCCCGGCCATCTTTTCCCGGTACTTGGCCGCCAGCGTGGCGACGCCCAGGCCGATAGCCATGTGACCGTCGTGGCCGCAGGCGTGCATCACGCCGGGGTTTTGTGAGACATAGTCGGTCTCGTTCACCTCGGTGACGGGCAGCGCGTCCATATCGAACCGCGCCATCGCCACCAGACCGGGTCCCTTTCCCTCCAGCAACCCGACCACGCCGGTGTTGGCCACGCCCGTCTGCACCTGGTAGCCCAATTCACGCAACCGCTCGGCGACGATCTCTGCCGAGCGGTGCTCCTGGAAACCCAACTCTGGATGAGCGTGAAAATCGCGCCGCCACGCGACCAATTGATCGCGCATTGTCTCTGCTTCTGCCTTGAAATTCACCTGTTTCAACGTTGGTCTCCTTTTTTGGCCGTAAGTATTCACCAAAATTTCGCAAGGGTCGGGTATTTTACCCGTAAACCTATTGATCCGTCTCTAAAACCCGAAACGTGCCAAAGGAATATTCTATCATTGGCAACTTTTGTGCATAGACATCCCCCGACACCACATAGGTAGCCCCAAAGGCTATTCCTTCGTGCATGGTCGTAAAGCGTACCAGCCTCAGTGCTCCATTTGCTGTACTCAACACAACGACTTCGGCGGGCTGACCCTGGGCCGTTACCTGCGATTCCCGCGACAAGAGTTCAGATTGTGAACCAGCGCTGGTGGCATTCGATACAATCACGTCCACATATTCTTCCAAAGTAAACGCACCGACGCCTAAAGCAGTGGTATCTTCTTCAGCAATAGCCAGAATCCCATCCTGTCCTATCAGACATACAGTGACGAGGTCGCACATCGCGGTAAACAGCCCGGCATCTTCTTCCGCCGTCCAGGCAGCGGGATATTCTATGGTGAAAGGGAACGTCTGACTCTCATAAAGCGCCATCCTACCAAATGGACTCGAGATCGGAGTTGGCGTGGGCGGGGGGGCCATGGGGGTAGGCGCGCCCTCGTAAGGCGCATCCACGGTTAACAGGTAGCCGCCAATATCATACCCGTACGAATCCTGAACGATGAGCAAAAAAGTCCCATTGTGCGGGGCCTCAAATGTCAATTCCGCGTTCGCACCAAATATCCCCCCAGCAGTATCATCATCGAAAACCAACTCCTCAGCCGAGTTACCGGGCTGACCAACGATCAGGAATGGATCGATCAAAATAGAATCTACAATGATGTTGATCGTCTCACCAGCCTTCAAGTCAACCTCAAAGAAATCAACGTCTCCAGGGTAATCGAGATTGGCAAGCACAGTTTGCCCCGATGTCACGCTTTTACCATCATCCACGTCTTGGTAAGGAATGAGGTGATGACTGCTCTTGATCCTGAATAACTGCGGCGAGTCATCGTTCTGGAACACGTCCAAAATATATGGTGCTTCTAAATCAATTTCCGCCGAGCCTTGCTCGGTTCCTGTCTTTTCCTCGTCAGCTCGCGCTACAACGTAGCCAAGCACGTCCATCAAAACAAAGCCACCGTCATTGCTACCACTAACTTTGATCTCGATCTCTGTACCCACAGGCTGATTGACTACAAAAACCTGACTTTCCCACTCGTGATGCAACAAAGCCTGGTTATCACGCTCTCCGCCCTCCAGCAGCAGGCGTCTATCACCTAGCCCATCGGTATCCTCGCCGGCAATCAAGCCCTGGATACGAGGCGACACGTCTATGGCCGAAGCTACCAGCCCAAACGCAGCCTCGCTGAAAGAAAAACCCGATATGCCGATCACCTCGCCAAATTCTGATACGAGCACGCCTCCACTCTGACCGCCCGCGATCATGGCATCCGTTTGAAAAAAGGTCACATCCACCGGCTCCCATTGACGCAGCCGGGAGATGAGGCCGCGTGTAATGGTAGGTTGAGGAAACTCGTCAACTTCCCCTGGATAGCCAATCAAGAACACGTCGCGGCCAATGACTAAATCCTCACCATCCACCAGTTCCACAGGTTCAACATCGGTTTCTACAGGGCCGACGAGAGCCAAATCGCCCATCAAATCCCAATTCACAACAGAGACATCCGTGTATTCCGATCCATCGGAGAATACAACCCGCACTTTGTCAAAGGGCCATACGACGTGGGCATTTGTGACGATGTATCCTTCCGAGATCAGGACGCCGCTCCCAGCAAAGCCCGGCGTGTCAACAAAAACGACTGACGGCGACACTCGATCAAAAATCTGAGATGGTTGTAATGGCCCTGGCGTCGCGGTCGGTGTAGGTGTGGCCGTGGGCTTTGGCGTTGAGGACGCCGTCGGTGCTACCGGAGATGGCTTCATAGCCCCAGATCCGGCCCAGCGACAGGCAATAGCGAATACGATCAGCGAGGAAATCAAAATCAATGAAACCAAACGGCAAGAAAAACCTTCCTTTGCCAAGAATACATCAATTGCAGCACGTTCAACGAGCATATCCTGAGACCATCGCCGAGCAGATCTATTTATTTGTGGAGATTTCATCTTTGCATACCTTTCTGATTCCAGTATCCCGGACAATCATTGCGAACCCGCTTCAAACTCATTGTACCTCATTGTCACCACAAGCGCAATCTCCACTTGAGCGAAAGCACTCTCCTGACAATTGCCGCGCGATGGAGGCCATCACCTGTTGAGCAACTGCCCGATCTCGCTCGGATCGGCTCGACGGAACATCGGGCGCAAAGAGCGGCCCAAAAGAGACACGCAGTCGCCCTCTCTGTTCCGTCACTCCCACCGGCAAGATCGGCAGTCCCGCTTCGACCAATAACGCGATGAATGCGCCCACGCTCTTGGGGAGTCGCCCAAACCGCCCCTGCACGTCCATACCTTCGGGCGCCAGCCCTACCATGCCGCCATCCAGCGCGATCCGCCGGGCCAACCGGACCGTTCGCAATACCGCCGCAGCGCGCGCCCCGACCTCGTCGGGATCGGGGGGCATCGGTGGCATCGTCACAAAGCCATATACTCGCGCCACCCGGTCAAAGGCCCACCGGGTGAGAGGGGTCAGAATCCGGCGTCGCCAGCGGCTTTCCGGGAACGTCCACGCCGCCGTCATCACCCAATGGATCTCTGGATCGGCATCGGGGGCGCGACGGGAGGCGACCGCCGCCGCGATCGCCAGTGCCAGCCACCAGGCATCGAAATCCGGTCGGCTGTAATGATTGCACACCACCAGGCACGGGCCGCAAGGAGGGACGTGTTCAGCACCCAGAACCTCCAGCGCCGGGCGCAATCCGGTCACCGCCACCTGCGCGTCGCGGGCAAAGGAGCGCGGTCGCAGCATCAACGCCGCCCACAAAAAGCCTCCCAGGAACCGCCAGGGAAGCCGATAGCGGCACACTTGCCCAGCGGACGAAATCTGTGGTATACTGTCGTTCATTGCAATCAAGGTCAAGGTGCAACGCACCTGGCAGGTGCGTTGCACCTAAAACGGAGCGAGAACGGATGAAAACAAGAGACTATGTTACGATGAACATCTACTGGTTCGGGCTGGCCTTTATGTGGAACGGCCTGCACCCCATCGTGCTGCCGGCGCTCCTGCTGCGTTTTGCGCCGGAAGTGCTCAAGAACACCTATCTGGGCGGGATGACCTTTGCCGGGCTGATCCTGGCGATGGCGATCCAGCCTCTATCCGGCGCGCTCAGCGACCGAACTCGCTCCCGCTGGGGCCGCCGCCGACCGTGGATCCTGGCGGGCACGCTCTTCAGCCTGATTTTTCTGATCGGCATGGCGCTGACCGCGAATCTGTGGGGCCTCCTGGTCACCTATCTTCTGCTGCAAATTGCGTCGAACACCGCCCACGGCCCGGCCCAGGGGTTGATCCCCGATCTCGTGCCCGACGAGCGACGGGGGCTGGCCTCTGGCATCAAGAATCTGTTCGATATGGGCGGCCTGGTCGTGACGTCGCTGGTGGCGGGACAGTTGATGGGGGATGAGAACCCAACACTGGCCTTTGCGATCATGGGCGGCGTGCTGGCGCTCAGCGCGCTGATCACCCTCCTGGCTACCTCGGAAACCCCTGCCGCCGAGGCTGGCAAGTCTGCCGCCGGTTACAGCCTGCGCGACCTCCTCCGCGTGGAGCTCCGACGCTACCCGGATTACGCCTGGTTGATCGTCTCGCGTTTCTTCATTCTGCTCGGCATCTATGCCGTGCAGGTCTTTGCTCAATATTATATCCGCGACCGGCTGGGAATGGAGGACCCGGCTGCGGTCACCGGCAACCTGATGGCGACGATCGGGATCGCGCTGACGCTGCTGGTGCTCCCGGCCGGACTGCTCTCCGACCGGTTCGGGCGCAGGCGGCTGAACCTGTTTTCCGGCGCGCTGGCCGCCCTGGGCATCTTTTTGCTCATCCTGGTGCGCGATGTCTCCACCCTCTACATCTTTGGCGGGATCATCGGCATGGCGACGGGCATCTTTTTGAGCGTCAACTGGGCGCTGGCCACTGACCTCATCCCCACAGAGGAGGCCGGCAAGTACCTGGGCCTCTCGAACCTGGCGACGGCGGGGGCGGGAGCATCGAGCCGGTTGGCCGGCCCGCTCATCGACGGGTTGAACGCGCTCCGCCCTGGCGCGTATTTGGGCTATCCAGCGCTCTTTATCCTCGCCTCCGCCAGTACGCTGTTGGGAACGTTGCTGCTACTAAAAGCAAAATCACGATGAACATACAACAGCTTACCCATCAGCAACTCTCCGATGGCTACATCCACTCCAGATCTCCTGCGGAAATACAATACCACTCGTCCCCGGCACATCGGGGACGCCCATCCCCGTATTCAGGTCGATTCCGTGCGGCAGGTAGGCCAAATATGGCAACTGGCTGCAATAGAAACCGTCCTCTGTGTCGGGATCGAAGAAATTGAGGTTGTACGGTTTTCCCACTTGCGCGAGACAATAATCTCCTACATTCTCTCGAATCCGCATCTTTTCTTCCTCGGAGAGACCCTGACCCTCCACCGGATACGCCACACCATACACGGTATCGATGAGCTGCCTGCGCCGCTGGCTCATTTCATCGGCGAGCCAAACGTTCCCCTCCACCTCGAAGACGACCACCCCTTTCATTCCCGCCTCGATGAAACACCCTTCTGGCCCCACGTATACGGCGACGTGGTCGACCGCGCCCGGCGCCAGCCGGCCCAGCAAGCGCCAGAACTGCCCGGCGATGATGTCGCCTCCCCCGTCGGTGGTGCAGACAATGTCGCCTGTCTGGATCGGCAAGCCATCGATCTCGTAGCTGTAAATCATCGGTTTCCTCCGTACTGTAGGTGCAACGCACTTGGCAAGTGTGTTGCACCTTAGAGCGTGTTTCAAAAGTAAAACTGCACATTTACACAAACACAGCAGGGTTTGTAGCCAAACGCTTCAGCATAATCCGTACCATCGCAGCGTAGATCATGGCTTCGCTGGTTTCGGGGAGT
>Ga0180434_10002535_pt1 | contig 24200 bp, 18 predicted proteins | sample SS_ome_7_FD_132453 | JGI IMG/M metagenome (GOLD analysis project Ga0180434, IMG submission 132453) | Hypersaline lake sediment archaeal communities from the Salton Sea, California, USA - SS_1_D_2 metaG | ecosystem: Environmental > Aquatic > Non-marine Saline and Alkaline > Hypersaline >... | reverse complement strand
GTTTACGTATCAGTAGGCGCACGTGATGGCACGCCGAGACTTAGCCTCCCGCTACCAGACGGTGACCGAAACCGCCGGTACAGGCTAGGACAGATCCGAATCACTGCTGAATGATGTGCCAAAGGCTCCGGGAATGCATCCCCAGCGCGGAATCAAGCAGGAGCTGCTCTTCCACGCTTTCTTTAGCTACAGCGGCGGCCGGTTTTGTGGTAAACTGGCAGTGTGGCCGGTTCGCGCCATGTTACCGACCGGTCACCAGAGAGAATAAGGGAAAGCTGCATCCGTGTTCCCAGGAGAGCGAGCGGTGTCTGAAGAGATATCTATAGAGTATCTGGAACGCGAACACACCGCGTTCAGAGCCGTCATGAACAGCATTTTCGATGGTGTGTACATCGTGGACCGTGATCGGAGGATCATTTTCTGGAACCGTGGGGCAGAAGAAATCACCGGGTACACCGCCGATGAAGTGGCAGGCAGACGTTGCGCGGACAACATACTGAACCACATTGATGAAAATGGTCGGCTGCTTTGCACGGCGGCCTGTCCGTTACAACACACGCTGCTCACCGGGGAGGAGGTTCGGGCGAAAGTCTATCCACTCCACAAATCCGGGAGAAGGTTTCCCGTGATGACGCACATCGCGCCGCTCGAAGACGGCGAGGGCGACATAGTGGCCGGGATCGAGGTGTTCAGGGATATCTCCCGCGAGGAGGACTTCCGTATCCTTCAGGAGAAGTTCAACAAGCTTGTTCAGCGATATGTGTCCCGGTCGGCGTATGAACAGATCATGGCGCAGGCGGAGTCAAGCGATGCCCCAACGAGCCGGACACGCGATTTGACCGTGTTGTATCTGGATATTGTCGGGTTCACGGCGCTCTCTGAGAAGCATCCCGCACCGGAGGTGGTGAGAATACTCAACGATGTCTTCGGGATGTGCGATGTCATAACAAGAGAGAAGCATGGCGACATTGATAAGTTCATCGGGGACGCGCTCATGGCGGTGTTCATCGACGCGAACGACGCGGTCGAGGCCAGCAGCACGATAGTCACCGAAGCGATGCCTCGTTTCAACAGGCGGCGCAGTGGACGAGGGCTCGCACCGATACAGGTTCGGGTCGGCATCAACAGCGGCATCGTGGTACAAGGCGAGGTCGGAACCACCGAACGGAAAGATTTGACGGTAATCGGTGACGTGGTCAACACGGCGCAGCGCATTGAGAGCATGTGTGAGCCTGATTCTCTGCTCATATCAGAATCAACGTACGCCCGATTGCGTGAGAATCTGGCGAACAGGTTCGAATTTCGACAGGACGTTAAGGTCAAGAATAAAGCAGAGCCGATAAAAGTATTCACACTCGCGCGGACAGCCCCGTGACGTGCAGTTTCCGATGGAGTAGAGTTTGCGGCGCGTTGAGAAAGGCAATCTACGCGGGAACGCGGTCATCGAGCAGTTCGGTAGGGTGCGCCGGATTGTTTAGCCGACACGAGCTCTTGACTGCACTGCCGCCGGTCGGGGAAGGACCGAAAAGGAGGAGGGGGGGTACTGCGATGGCTTTCAGGGACAAGTTCATTCGGCTATCACGCACGATGGCTCTTTTTCAAGGTTTGAGTCCCGAGGAGGTGGAGGGCATTATGACGCACGGCCTCACAGAAGCGGTGCACAAAGACACCGTTATATTTAAGAAGGGTACCGTCGGCAGAAAGATGTACGTGATTCTTAACGGGTGCGTCAATATCATTGACGAGGGTACGGTATTTGCCACGCTGACGAGCGGCGAGACGTTTGGCGAGATGGCGCTCCTGTCGCATGAGCCGCGCTCGGCAACCGCTGTCGCCGCAGAGAGCACAAGCCTTTTTGCGCTCACCGCGCACACCTTCGAGGAACTTCTTACAAAACGGGTAGCTGTCAGGCTGCTGTTGAATATCAGCCGAACACTGTGCGAACGGCTGCGCGACGCGGACGAAGTGATGGCCCGCCGCCTATAGTGAGTAGCGATTCACGACCTTTCTTGGTTTTGCCGGGGCGGGAAGCGCCCAGCCAACCGCAACGAGCACGCTGCTGCCTACTCGCGTTCGACTTGAAACTGAGATTCTTCGCCCGCGCTGAGTTTCAGAATCTTTTTAAATCGCTCCTCTCCAAAATCCTTGAGGGCAAATCGTGACAGCGTCAGATCGCCGTGCAAGACGGACAGCTTCACCTGAGCGAGCTCGTCGTCGACCTTGATGTGACATGTTCCCCACGCGTGCCCGTTCGACCAGAAGAATGTGCCGTCCTGCGGCTTGAACGTCATTGACCTGTCGACGCCGGAATAGTGGAATCCGGTGAGCGCAACCACGGCGGCCCAGCTCGCCATGGGCCGCGCATAGTGGTGACCGCATTCGGCTTCGTCGAACGGGCTGCGCTTCTTTCCGTCGTATCGGTTGCGGATGTTCGAGATGCATCGCAGCCCGTCCTCCGTCAGGCCTTCGTAGAGCATCCCGACGGCAGCAGCGTACTCGAAACCTGTCATCACCTCCGCGAAATACGGGAATGGCCGTTCCGGTCGCCCCTTCGGGTAGCTGGCCATCAGCAATCCGGCCTCGTCTCCCATGACGAAGCTGCGCATGTTGTTGAAGTGGCCGTGCATACCGTCGCGCAGATTGTACTTCATGACGCTCTTCAGTGTGGTGCGGACGTTGGCGGGGTTGACGAGGTATCCGAGTCCGCAGACGTGCGCCATATACTGTCCGACGAGCTGGTCAACGAGGCAGCCGGAGGCGAGCTGGAACTCCGGGTCGGTAAGATCCTTCGCGCCCATGCCCACACGCAGTGCGGGAGCTATTTCCGAGGCGGCCGTCGGCGGGCGAACCTGGTGCTCGTAATACTCGCCGTTGAACAGATTCGCGTCGAGCCAGTCGCTGCCCTGCTCGAAAAGCCTGCGGCAGGTGGCAGCGAATTCTTCCTCGCCGACGTACCGGGCCATTTCCTCAGCGGCGCGCAGAGCGCCGAGATACCAGATGCCCATCTGTGGGTTGGGACCGTAGTACTCGACGTCCATGGTATTGTGCTGGCAACCTTCCATTACGCCATCCTTATCGGCGTCCCATCCGCCTTTGATCCAGCAGAATTCGAGTGCTTTCTTGATGTTGGGCCAGAGAGTTCGCAACATCTCGTCGTTCCCGGAGAGCTGCCAGTCGCGGTACACGCGCATGATCGTGCCCATCTGGCCGTCAGCGGCAGCCCGGCCGAAGTCCTGCGCGCGTTCCAGCGGTAGGTTAACCCGGAAGCTCATCATGCCGTCGTCGTTGGTCGCGTACGCGAACTCGACTTGGCGCATTAACTTGGCGAGATCGCCAAAAAGAAAGGCGGTGGCCTGCTCGTAGTTCCAGACATGTGTGCACGACCCGTGACAGCATCCGCCGGTGTCACTGCATCCCTCGAATCCGTAAAACCTGCCGTCCCGTGTGCGGAAACAGGTCTCGGTGCGGAGCGTGCTGAGGTTGAACAAGGCCGCTTCCTTGACCACCTCGGGCAAATCGCTTTGAGAGAACGCGTTGACAAAACGGACAGTGGCGCGTTCGAGTTCCGGAAGCCGGTCAGTGACTTTCTGAGCCACATCCCACGCGTCGGTGAAGCGTGTGGCGTAGTAGTTGCCGACGCGGTCGGGATCGTCAGCCACGAGGTCTTCTTCATCTTTGGCCGCTCGCCGTCGCGAGCGCGCGGGTGTCCAAGTCATGCGGTTTGGAAAGTGCCATGTCAGAAGGAACGTGACGTCTCTTGTGGCCCGCGGCGGGAGTCCCAGTTTTACGGCAACTGATGCCATCGGCATCAGCCCGTTTTCCGGACGCTCCTGCACTTTGCCGTCGGTGCTGAAGTCATCCCAGAAGTCGAGGATCGTGCCGCCCCAACTCTGCGCCGGCCAGCCGGTCCGGTACGTGACCTGGCCGTCGGCGGTGGTTGTCAGAGCAAAACTGCCCCACTTCTGGTCGCACCGGTTCAATTCTCCCGGATGCATGACTATTCCCTGGACACCTTCTCCTTGACGAAACTCGTTCGCTGCTCCTTCGCCGGCGATAAAATTCGGAATATTGCCGCATACAGAGACATCGAGTGTCTCATTGGTCCTGTTTTGGAGAACGTAGCGGAGAACGGCGACCGGGATGCCGCTGGTCTCCGCATCCGCCGGCACGAGGGGATTGAAGGCCTGAATGGTCACGTCCACGGGTACGTCCGGATCGGACAAGAACACCTGCCCGAGTGGGTAGGCGGCGGCAAACGAGCACTCGCGAAACCGTGGCAAACCGTGGTTGACGGCCGTGCTGCCGAACGCACCTTCGTACTGGCTGGCATCGATGGGGCCTTCAATGGCGCGCATAATCATTGCGCCGCCAGGCGCACGAACGTACAGGGCGAAAAATGGTCCGACGGCGGATCCTGCCTTCGCTGCTACAGGAATGTACCCTTTGGCAGGCTGGTTCATGATTTCCCAGTCACGCAGGTCGCCTCTGCCCCCGAGCGAGATGGTTCCGGTACCTATGCCACCCAGAGGAAGCGCGATACGCGCAAGGTGATTCTGGTCATAGCGTTTCAGTATCGGCCAGTCTCCGGATCTGATTTGATCCAGCGATCTTGATTCAGCCGACATTGGCGGTTCCGCGTTCGCTGGCGCTTTGAACAGGCATGCGCCGGCAAAGGCGAGTAGTGCGCTCACAATAATCAGGAGATGTGTGCTCATGAGAGTCCCTTTCTATAAGGTCCGTTGCGGTTATTTGCTGCACAATCGGAGCCTTACCCCGCGCATTTTCGTTCCGGCTGGTCGTCCTATTTCGCCTTCCAACAGCCCGGACTGCTTATCGGCGCCGCTCAGTAGAGTAGTCGAAACGATTCCACGCGTCCGAGCACCTATGTAGATGCTTTATGGAGGCTCGACCTGAGGTACGCTTCGATGAACTGGTCGATGTCACCATCGAGGACGGCCTTGAAGTTGCCGGTCTCGACGCCGGTTCGGTGGTCTTTTACCATCTGGTACGGTTGCAGAACGTAACTGCGTATCTGGCTGCCCCAGGCTACCTCGCTCTGGTCCGCCCGTTGCTTTGCGAGCTCTTCCTCGCGCTGCTTGACAAGCCGATCGAGAAGTCGAGCCCTGAGCACTTTCATCGCCATGGCACGGTTCTGATGCTGTGACCGCTCGCTCTGGCATTGCACGACGATGTTCGTGGGAAGATGTGTGATGCGCACGGCCGAGGACGTCTTGTTCACATGTTGGCCGCCGTGACCGCTTGCCCGGTAATAGTCGATGCGTAAGTCCTTATCGTCGATGTCCACCTCGATATCGTCCTCGGCCTCCGGAAGAACCTCGACGGCGGCAAACGAGGTATGGCGGCGGCGGTTGGCATCGAACGGCGATATTCGGACGAGCCGGTGCACTCCCTCTTCCGTCTTGAGATACCCGTAAGCGTATGGCCCCTCGACAGTCAACGTGACGCTCTTGATTCCGGCTCCATCGCCCGGGAGTATGTCGACGATCTCATGGTGGTACCCATGCTGTTCCATCCATCTGAGATACATACGCAGCAGCATCTCGGCCCAGTCGCACGATTCCGTTCCACCGGCTCCCGGGTGGATGGACACAATGGCGTTTTTATCGTCTTTCTCGTCGCTGAGCAAGCTCTCGGTCTCGAGCTGGTCGAGCCGTTTTTCGATGTTGTTGAGCGTCTCGGCGATCTCGGCGCGCATGCTCAAGTCCTGCTCTTCCGCGGCGAGTTGGACCAGGACGGTGGCGTCCTCTAACTCGCGGCTGAAGGCGTCGACTGACTCGAGCAACATCTGAAGGCGTTTGACACGGGCTATGACCGGTTGAGCGGCGTTCGGATCGTCCCAGAACTCAGGTGCCGCCATCCGTTTCTCGAGCTCGGCAGCCTCCCGTCGTTTCGTTTTCAGGTCAAAGACAGTCGCTCAGGCTTTTGAGCCTGGCAGCTATATCTTCGAGCCGTACGGTTTCTTCTTCATACATCGGTATTCCTCCAGCCTGTCAAGGAGAACACTGCTTGACCGAACAGATATCTCCGGCCATTCTGATTTTTGGCAGACGCCGCGACCGGTGCTCTCTCATAGCAACCCTCTGGCGAGATAGTACAGAGCAGGCGCTGCGAACAGCGTCCCGTCGATCCTGTCCAGGAGCCCGCCGTGCCCGGGGAAGAAACGTCCCGAATCTTTCGCTCCAGCATCTCTCTTAAAATAGGACTCTGTCAGGTCGCCAAGCTGGCCGGCAACGCTGAGTACGAACCCGATGAGCACGTATTCAGCGCGTGAGTAAGGCGGCAGGACCGTTGCGCCGAGTCGCTCAAACTCTTTCAGTATAAGGGCGCCGAGGATCGCGAAGGCAACGCCGCCGAGGGAACCTTCGATGGTCTTGTTCGGGCTGATTGTGGCGGGAAGCCTGTACTGGCCGAATCCGCGACCAATGCCGTACGCGCCGGCGTCATTGAGCCATACGAGACCGAACAGGATCATAATGTGTCCGACTCCGGTCTGCGGCAACGCTCTCAACAGAATAACGAAGCCCCCCATCCACGCCACATAGACAAGGCCGAAAATGGACGTTGCCAGCCCCGCGATGTTGCGGTTGCCGCGCAGCAGATGGGCGCACGCGACGCCGACTATGCCGGTCAACAGCCCGAGGTTCAACAGCCCGAAGTGGGCGGCAACGCCTATCCATATGCCGGCAGTGGTGCCCCAGAAACTCTCCGGTCCGATTCCCGTGGCTCGCACCAGCCCATAGAACTCGAGCAGTCCCACCGCTATGGCGAGCGACACGACAATGTCGAACGCTATGTGCAGCGGCCGGTAAAAGGCGAGCACGCTGACTACCGCCAGCGCAGCGCCGGCGGTAAGCAGACGCAAGAGGATACCGCCCGACTCACCGCGGCTTGCGCTTCTCGCCCACTGCACCAAAACGTCTCTCCCTCTTTTGAAACTCGACGATTGCCTGGTACAGCTCCTCCTTGCCGAAATCCGGCCAGAGGTTATCGGTCATCACGAGTTCCGCGTATGACAGTTGCCACAACAGGAAATTGCTGATCCTGCGTTCGCCCCCGGGACGTATCAGCAAGTCCACCTCAGGCAGGTCCGGTGCGTAGAGATATTTCGCGAACAGCTTTCGGTCAATGTCGTCGACCTCCAGGGCGCCCTTTTTCGCGTCCGCCGCTATCCGGCGTGCTGCGTCCGCGATCTCCTGCTGACCACCGTAATTCAACGCGACATTCAGGATCATATCCGTGTTGTCTCGCGTCCTTCGTTCGGCTTTTGCTACCTCTTCCCGTACGTCCTGTGGCAGCTCATGCACCCTGCCTATCGCGCGACAGCGGATACCCTCTTTGTCGATGTTGTCGATCTCTTTGCGCACGTACCTCCTGAGCAACGACCATAACGTTTCTATCTCTCGTTTTGGTCGGTTCCAGTTTTCCGTCGAGAATGCGTAGAGCGTCAGCACCTTCACGCCCAGCTCTCTGCATCCCTCGACAACGGCACGGACGCTGTCAGCGCCGGCCCTGTGTCCCGCTGCTCGGGACATGCCACGCTTTCGTGCCCATCGTCCGTTGCCGTCCATGATAATCGCAATATGCGCCGGCAACCGATCTTTCTTGATCCTGCTCTTAAGCGATTTCGATTTCATCCGCCGCACTCTCTTCGGGTCGGACCACGGGTGTGAAAAAGCCGCGACCATCCTCCAACCTTCTCGGACGGTACGCGGCAGACCGGTTCATCGTCCAGGTAACATCATCACGGAAAACGCTATAGTCGGCAAGCGAGCGCCGCTGCAGGCCGGTCCATCCTCGCAGAAAGGCACACCCGCGTCATCCATGAGCATGCTTAGACCTCCATAATCTCCGCTTCCTTTTTCTTGGCAAGCTCGTCGAGTTTCTCTGAGAACTCGTCGGTTATTTTCTGGATTTCCTCCCTGTCTCTGTGTGCTTCATCCTCGGACGAGTCACCGTTTTTTTCGGCCTTTTTTGTGGCCTCGTTAGCATCACGGCGGATGTTGCGCAGCGCCACCTTGCCCTCTTCAATGATACGGTGGACTCTTTTCACGAGCTCTCTGCGACGCTCCTCGTTCAGGGGCGGGATCGGAATCCGTATCACGGTGCCGTCGTTGTTGGGCGTCACGCCCAGGTCGGCTTTCAACAGGGCTTTCTCCATGTTGTCAATTTGTGTCTTATCCCATGGGGTGATGACGAGGAGACGGGGCTCCGGAACTGCGATACCCGCAAGCTGGTTCAGCGGCGTATCCGCGCCGTAGTAGTCTACGCGAATGTGCTCCACCAGCGCTGCCGAGGCCCGACCGGAACGGATACCCGCAAGCTCGGAACGTGTTGCCTCCACCGTTTTGTTCATTTTTTCTCTGGTCGTGTGCATCAACTCTTTCATAACTATGCTCCGTGTCGTACTACCGTGCCTATCTTCTCGCCCAACACGACCCTCTCGATGTTCCCGCTCACGGTGACATTGAACACGACGATCGGCAAGGAATTCTCCATGCACAGCGACACCGCGGTCGCATCCATCACCCGTAATCCGCGATTGAGCACATCGATATAGGTCAGCTCATCGAATTTCTGCGAATCGGGACACTGCTCGGGATCTTTGTCGTACACGCCGTCAACCTTGGTGCCTTTGAGGATGATGTCAGCCCTGATCTCGATGGCCCGGAGCGCTGCGGCGGTATCCGTTGTGAAATAAGGGTTCCCGGTGCCTCCCGCAAAGATCACGATGCGATCTTTCTCCAGGTGCCGTATCGCGCGCCGGCGTATGTAGGGTTCCGCAAGCTCTTTCATTTCGATCGCTGTCATCACGCGTGTGAGCACCCCTTTTTTCTCCAGGGCATCCTGCAATGACATCGCGTTGATGATGGTGGCGAGCATGCCTATGTAGTCGGCGGTCGTTCTCTCCATCCCCGCGGCGCTTGCGGCGCCGCCGCGGAAAATGTTCCCGCCGCCCACGACGAGCCCGACCTGCACGTCGTACTTGCCAAGCCCCGCGATCTCGTCCGCAAGAGACTCGACCGCCCCGTGGTCAACGCCGTACCCCAGCTCACCTTGAAAGGCTTCCCCGCTTAACTTAAGCACCACCCGTGAGTAAGCCGGTTTGCGCAACCCCCGATCTCCTCTTGCACCCGGTGCAGATTGTGATTCAGCGCTTTACTACTCGGAATCCTCGCCCAGTTGGAACCGAACGAAACGCCGAATTCTAATATTCTCGCCCAACCGCGCTTTGACGTCGTTCAAATAACCTTGTATCGTTATGCTCTCGTCCTGGTTAAACGGCTGGTCCAGCAAGCATGCCTGCTGGTAGAACTTTTCCATCTTGCCGTCGGCAATCTTGTCCAGTATCTTTTCGGGCTTGCCCGTGCTTTCGGCCTGCGTCTTATAGATAGCCCGCTCACGCTCGATGACTTCCGGAGGGACGTCGTCACGAGATACGTATGTGGGGTGTGCCGAACATACCTGCATAGCGATGTCCTTGACGAACTTTCTGAAATCGGCGTTCCGGGCGACGAAATCTGTTTCGCAATTCACCTCGACCAAGACGCCAATCTTACCTTCGCCGTGAATGTATGAACCGATCATGCCTTGACCCGTAGGTTTAGAAGCGCGTTTTTCAGCTGCAGCGATCCCCTGTTCTCGCAGCAGCAGTGCGGCCGCTTCCAGGTCGCCCTCCTTTTGCTGAAGCGCTTTCTTGCACGCCATCAATCCGGCGCCTGTCTTGTCACGCAGTTGTTTTACCAAGGATGCGTCCACATTCATCCGCTACTCCTCCTCATCCTCGTCGTAATCTTCTTCTGGCGAAGCTTCTTGGGGCGAGACCGAAGCTGTTTCCGGTTGGGGCGTACCGGCAACCTCCACGACGGCGCTGGCGAGTTCCGCCGCCTTGGCCTCTTCTGCGGCGGCTACCATTTTCTCCCAGCGGCCTCTCCCGTCGATAACGGCTTCGGCAATGACCCAGGAGAGAAGCTTGATCGAGCGGATTGCATCATCGTTGCCTGGTATGGGGTAAGTAACTTCGTCGGGGTCGCAGTTTGTATCCACAATGCCCACCGACGGTATTTTGAGTTTCCGTGCTTCTCTGAGAGCTATCGCCTCCTTCTTTGTGTCCACGATGAACACCGCCTCGGGCAATTGTTCCATGTCCCTGATGCCGTGCAGGTTTTTCTCTAGCTTCAGGGCCGTTTTCCTGAGCGCCTGAGCTTCCTTCTTGGGCAGCTGATCGAGTTCGCCCTGCTCGTCTCTCTGCTCGATGGATTTCATCCGCTCGACGCTTCTCCTTACGGTAGCGAAGTTCGTGAGCGTTCCGCCCAACCATCTCTGGTTGACGTAGAACATTCCGCAACGAGTAGCCTCTTCCTCGACGGCCTCCTGCGCCTGCTTTTTTGTTCCAACAAACAATATGCTGTTCCCCTCCTCCGCGACTGCGCGCACCAGCAGGTAGGCGCGACGGAGCAGCGCCATGGTTTTCTGGAGGTCGATGATGTATATGCCGTTCCGTTGCCCGAAGATGAATCTCTCCATTTTCGGGTTCCATCGGCGCGTCTGATGGCCGAAATGGACCCCCGCCTCCAGAAGCTGTCTCATTGTAACAACCGCCATGCTGTACCTCCTTTGGTAGTGGTTTTCTCCTCCGCCTTCCGTCCCGTCGGAACCCATCACAGAGGGCACCGCCGACGGGATTCGGCGCTGAGCGCCGCAGAAAGCGTGCGAATTTTGAAGCAATTGTACTATAGCACAAGCCCGGCGCGAAAAGCAACTGCTCGCGTTGCCGCTGCGCCGGTTAAGATGCGGCAGGACCGCCGGCTGATTTCGGGAATTCCGGTGAGGGACAGACTCTTGCCACGCTCCGACGTGAGGCATGATGCTCATGGACTTTTCTTGGGCTGACCTCTGGATTATACTTAGGAACGGACGGGGTTGGATTCAGAACTGTGGGAAGCGCGAGAGTCAGTTGGCTGCGCCGGTACCGGCGTTCGCAACGCAATTGCTAAGGTAAGGAGCAGGGACATGAAGCAGGGGAACACGCACACCGGTCAACATCCGCAAGCGTTTCGGAGGACAGTTAGCAAGACTGTAGGAGGCAACTACCTTCTCTTTCTACCGGAGAGGTATGGTGCAGACGCTCATCGCTGGCCGCTGATACTTTTCCTGCACGGCGCCGGAGAGCGAGGCGCCGCTCTCGAGCTTGTGAAGGTACATGGGTTGCCGAGGCTCCTGGATACACGGCACGATTTTCCATTTATTGTGGTTTCCCCGCAGTGCCCGCACGACGGCTGGTGGTCGAACGACGTGCTGAACGGCCTGCTGGAAGAAGTCGTATCGCGCTATGCGATTGACGAGGACAGGATATACGTTACGGGTCTCAGCATGGGAGGGTATGGAACCTGGAGCCTTGCCATCGAGTACCCTCATAAATTTGCCGCTATCGCGCCGATTTGCGGCGGAGGTATCCCGCTGCTGGCTTGCAGGATTAAAGATCTGCCGGTGTGGGCGTTTCACGGTGCCGAAGACGACGTCGTTCCGCTTACGGAGTCGGAGCGTATGGTCAACAGCCTCAAGGAGTGCGGTGGGAACGTGAAGTTCACCGTTTATCCCGACGCGGGTCACGATTCCTGGGCACCGACGTACGGGAATCCCGCGCTCTACTCGTGGTTCCTGGAGAATCGCCGCCGCGCGCGCTGACGGTGCGGTGCACGTTTCACTGCCACAACGGGTCGGCTCCGCGGCCTTCTATACGATGCCTGCCGTGGCAGTCCGTGCACACCTTAACGCGGCGGCCGATGAGATCCGCGACTGCGCCGTCGGTGTGAGCGGTGTGACATGTGGTGCAGGCTTCGTTCACCTCGGGGCGGTCGAACATCTTATCCGGAGGCGTTCGGTGATCCTCGTCGGCCATGTGAGCTTCGCTGGGACCGTGACACGTCGCGCAACCGATGCGGTGTGTTGCGTGCGTCACGACCAACGGCTCGCCGTCGAAGTCAAGGTGACATAGGAAGCACCGGCTGTTGTCGGCAGGGAGGACATTATCGCCGGACCGCCGTGGCGCCGCGCAGGCGCAAACGATGATTACGACCGCGCAGAGGATAGGTGTGAGCCGCCACAGTTGCTTCGTTCTTTGCATAACCGGCCCGGCCGCCCTCTCCGACACATTCGGGGGCGCGTCTGTCTCAGAGGGGCGTAATCGTTACCTCTTTGACCATGATCTTCATGTTGCGGAACTCGTCGCCTGCGTGCACCTGGAACCCGATAGCACCACGCGAGTACTTGTCCTCAGTGATGTCGGCAACCTTCGTTCCATTGAGCGTCACACGGATGCGATTTCCCGTCGCGCAGATCTCGACCTCGTTCCATCCGTCGCGGTTGAAAATAGAGTCGTCCTTGTTACGCGAGAGAAACGTGCCGGACCAAATGCCGCCGGTCATAGATTCCGGATGCCCCTCGAGAATGTCCATCTGGTACCCGAGTTCGCCCGCTGGTTTACGGAACCAGATACCGCTGTTGCCCGGGAATACCATCTTGAAGACCACAGTCAACCGGAAATCGCCGTACTCCCCTTCGGTCAGAAGGTCGCCCGGGCGGCCCTGAGCGTCCTGGCTGCCGATGAGAATGCCGTCCCGGACGATCCACGCGGCGTGTCCCGTCTGTCGCCATCCGGTGAGGTCGCGGCCGTTGAACAGGTGAATTGATTGTTTGGTACCTACACTGCGGCATTGGCAGGTCAGCATCGCGACAAGAACGATGCACATGAGAAAAGTACGGTTACGTTTCATCGCTCCTCCTCCTCGAGATTCTGGTTCAGACATACTGCCAGTTGCGAAGTCGCGCTCACAAACGCGCACCGGCGTATCGGTTTTGTTCTTCGCGCATCTCCCGGCAGCATTGCTCTATGCTCTGTTATCCTCGGTCCAGTTGCACCGTTCAGCGAGCGGCGAACCCCCCGTTTCCCGAATATCGTCCCACACATTGTCTGGCAGATCGGACGGCATGTCAAGCCCCGAGCCAAGCGGAACTGGAGTTGTTCGGCACCCTCAGATCCATCGCTTAACCCAGGATCTAACGCCACTTGACGCTTTTACCATGACAAGTGGTTTCTTACAAGCTCGTGCTACCGCTTCAGGGATTGACCCGCGCGTGACCTGGTTGATGAGCGGTTCGCGTGTTGCACCAAGTACAATCAGGTCGTAGCTCTGTGCTTCTTCGAGGATAGTGCCGACTACATTGCGACCGGCGACGACCTTCGCGCGAACCTGGTCGGGCGGTACGTAGAGTCGATCGCGATGCTCCCTAACAAAAGCTTCGAGGTCGAAACGGGTTGTTTCGGTTGCCACGCTGAACGCGACCAGTTCGCTTTCGCCCTTCTCGGCGAGTATGCTGGCCACTTCCAGCGCAAAAGCCCCGTTAGGTCCCCCGGCGAGTGGCACGAGGATACGTTTGAAATCGCCGTTGCTCCACTGTTTGAAGATCACGACATTGCACGGAGTGCGTTCGATGATCGGGTCGATGGTGCTTCCAAGTCTAAATTCATGCGCTTTCGGGAGGCCGTGCCATCCCATGATCAGCATGTCGGTTTCCTTCTCCCGAACCGCACTCACAATGCCGCGCGCCATGTTGCGGCAGTAGCGGACGGTTGTGCTGATGGGGAACCGCGGCAGAAGGTAAAGCATCGCTTCGACAATTGCTTCTTTGCCGCGCATCATGTACTCTTCAGCATCGGTCAGCGGGACCTGGTCGGGAACCTCTACCATGTGCAGGAGTTCAACTCTCGCTCTTTTGGCGCCGCAGAGCTTGTAAGTGTTCCGCACGAGCGCAAGCGCGTTTTCCGGGTTCGCCACAGCGACCATCACTCGATACTCGTCGCCCACCGGCGCCCGTTCTTCTTCGAACACTTGTATTTCGTCTTCCGTGGTTATCGCGTGGGATTTCGAGTAGAACACGTACACGGCAGCGCCGGTAACAACCCATGCCGGACCGATTATCCACGCGATCCTGCTCATTTCGTGGAGGTTCACCGCAAGTACCGCCTGACAGAGTATCGCCAGGATGGGGAACAGCGGGAAAAGCGGCATCACAAACCCGTATGACAGCTCGTCTCCCATATTAGTGCGGATCCGTATCACGCACAGGTTGACCAGGAAGAAGAGGAACAGGAACATCATGCTTGCGCACGATGCAACGTCCTCCGTCGGGAGCGCTCCTGCAACGATGAGGACTATCGCGCTCGTAAAGAGCAGCGCACCCCACGGCGTCTTTCGTCTGCTCGATATCTTCGAGAACACCGCCGGAAGCATGCCGTCCCGACCGAGCGCGTAGGAGGCACGCGCAGCGGAGTACACCGTAGCGTTCAGAGCCGACGTCGAGGAAAAGAGCACTGCCAGCGTTACAAGAAGCGGTCCGACGAACTCGCCCGGCATGAGTTTGGAGACTGCAGCACCGAATCCCGTGTCTCCAAACCGACCGATCCACTCCCACGGAGCAGTGTCAACTCCGGGTGATCCGGCTTTCACCGCGACGACTGTGGCGAAGGAAACGGCAACGTAGGTGAGCGTGACAATGTAAACGGAGTACAGCATCGCTTTCGGGATGTTGCGCTTCGGGTCGATTGCTTCGTCGCCCGCCTGCGCGATAACCTCGAATCCCTCGAACGCCACGTAGACGAATCCCATGGTCACAAGCAGCTTCGACCAGCCATACGGCAGAAATGGTCGAAAGTTCTGTACACGTGAGGGATCGGCAATAGCGACGGCAATACCGATAACCGCGATGGATATGACGAAGAGCATCTGTCCAAGCGTGAAGAAAGCACCTACTCGCCCGGTTTCTGACGCGCCCCTGTAATTCACGTACATGAAGAGCGCAGCAACCGTCACCGCGACGATCCGTCTCGCGACAACAATCGGGACCGGCAACCATTCGAGCAGCCCCAGTTGAGCGAGAAAATTCAGCGTGTACGTGGCGAACACCACCGCGTACAGGCTGCCGGCAACACTTGAGGCAAACCATTCCATCCAGCCCGCAATAAAGCTGGTACCTCGGCCGAACCCTATGCGGGCGAAGTTGTAAGCGCCGCCGGCACGCGGTATGGCGCTGCTCAGCTCCGCGAAACTCATCGCCGTGAGCAGCGCAATGACGCCGTTCAGCGCGAAAGTGAGCACCACGCCACCCGGGCCTACCTCGCGGACGGATATGCCGATCCCTATGAAGACGCCGGCACCGATCATCATGCCCAATCCCATCATGGTAATGTGGAAAAGGGAAAGCTCGCGGGAGAGTTCGGCGGTGATATGTTTCTTATCGGTCACCGCGCAGCTCCTTCACGATCTGTCGAGCCGAACGGAGACCCCGCTCGGCTATCCGGTTGATGGTGCGGCGGCTCCACAGAACCAGGTAGGTGATCAGGCTCAGAGCGCCTGCAACAAGCATCCATCCCAGTATCGCGTCGTTATCCATGATTTTCAGCTGCGTTATGCCACGCGGTATACCGATCGATCGCCATCGTTTGCATAGTTTCTCGGTTACGGTAGGAATTCGACCGTCATGATCCGCTTCTTGGCGATACTGAACGTCACCCACCCGTCGCTATCCATCGTAAGATCCCGTTCAGGAAGCTCCTCGAGTGTGACCACGCGCACCGTGCGCCACTTCGATCCGCGTTTTCGTGGGAGTGCGAATTCTGACTTGACCCGTTCCACGGGGGATTGAGTCGCTCCGGGCCCGGTTCGTCCGCCATTGAGCCGCAGCGACCCTTTGACAGTCTTGTCGAACGGGTTGAACAGCCTCACTATCCACCCTTCGCCGTTTTCGCTGCGTTTTATGGTGCTGATATGCAGGGTGTCGGGCTTCAGCTCGAGGAACGATTTGGTCATCGGCTCCGTTCCGTGGTTCGTTGGGCCAATCTGACCGGCCAGGAACGGAAGGTTGAAACGTTCCGCCGCCTGCCAGATGCCTGCGGCGACCCAGTCGCCGGTGTGCGGTAGTATGCCGTAACGGAACGAGTGGTTGCCGGGACATTGCGACCCCTTATCGAGTCGGCTGTAATCCGTCAATGCGGTGGTGACCCACACCTGGAGCGGGTAACAGCGCAGAAGCGAGATGCTGAGCGTCCGATCAGGATCGTCGTGCGCTTCGTACGCCTTCAACCCATCGTTGAGCAGAGCGAGACCGATCTCCCCGTCGCTCACATCTATGAACGAATTCATCGGCTGTTCAGTCGGTGGCTTCTCGTCATAGGGTGAGTAGTCCGGCGGCTTGATCGGTCGGGCCACGACGTCGAACTGGCTCTGGGCGGCCACCACGTCGGTTCCGATGCCCGTTGGAAACGAGACGCCGAGGTAATGGTCCTCCACCACGTTGTCGAGATCCGTGATCACCTCCACCCACGGCTGCCCGCGCCGGAGCGTCACGGTGTTCGTTATGGTGTACGGTTTCATCCGGTCGCTTCGCGACGTGCTGTCGGCTGCGCGGCTCTCAGGCAACGCCCACGATATCCTTACCCGGAATGACGTCTCCAGCTCGCCGTCGCTGATCAGAGCCACCGACGCGGTCTCGTTTCGTGTAGCGAAAACGGCGTCGTTTGGAGGGCTGATGTGCTCCCATGGGTTGCCGATATCGCCTGAATCCCGGAAGTACCCGAGTCCCTCGAAGAGATGCCCGGTCTCTTTGTGCAGAATTGTGAGGGTACCATTGGCATTGACCGTGACGGACAGAAACTCGTTCTCCATAGTCTGGGGCGCTGTCAGCATGCTCTTCGGCGCGGTGAGCGTGGCGTGTTTCACCGGCTTGACGCGGAACGTGCGATACCCCATGCCCGGCACGTCCTTGAATTCGACGTGCACATTGTACCGTGTCGACGGCAGGAAGTTGGCCACGTCGTTCGGGCTTTGTACGATACCGCGGAACGGCGACTCCTGCGTGCCGAACTGGCAGGCAGTCGTGCGCCCCTTCTCATCGATAATCTCGAAGCTTTCGCACTCCCAGTCGAGCGGGATGTCGATGACCGCGGGAATCACCTCCGACCTGCTGAAAGGGGCGGGGTTGTAAACGACGAGCGCCATATCCGTGGATGTCCATTTCGAGAGATCGATCGCACCTGCAACGTCGATCATGGCTCGTTCGAGCACGCAGGTGCTGATCTCGCGCGATTGGCGCGACCGGAACAGCATATCCTCGTGCACGATATCGCGGCTGCATCCCGCGATGGAGTCGTGGCCGTGGTTTTGCAGGAGCCAGTTGTAAGCAAGATCGATGAAGCTCTGCGGATAGGGCGCGCCGAGAAGGCTCGCGAACACCGCCAGAGGTTCCGCGTACCCGGTGATGGTGCGTTCGGTGCGGAAATTGTCCTGCTTCAGGTACGTTCGGGAGGAGATGATAGCGCCGAGCAACCCGCTTGTGCTACCCGGCGTGTGAGGATGACGCATCTCTCCTCGCGCGACAGGCCAGTCGGGCTGCTGGTGTTCGCGCAGGCCGTCCTGGAAGGCCTCGAACGTGCTGTGGAACACGTCCGCTGTGTCGCCTAACGCCTTGTCACAATCCTCGATCAGACGCACCTCGCGAATATCCGGACATGACGAATCGTGTCCTGCGGACCAGAACCGGTGCGGAGTGCTCCAGTCATGATCTTGCTCGCGGATGGCGCGCGCGGCGCTTTCCGCTATGTGCTCCCGGCGGTAGCCGAATTCCGGGTGAGCGTACTGGTAGTCCAGTTCGGAATGCGGTGCATCTATAAAGCGGAACGGGCCATAGCCGCGCTGCCAGGAGAGTTCGCGTCCATCCACGTCTGTGATATTCCAGTAAACGGGCCGCTGGATGAGGTACCAGACGTTGTACCGCGGACGTCGGCCCAGCCGCGTGCCGATAAGCTGCGATCCGTCCGGTCCCTCCCAGATGAATTCGGACTTCGGCGCTACAAGCGTGTTGACCCCGCGATAGAACGCGGCGACATCAATCCCAAACCCACGGTAGATTTGCGGCATCTGTGATATCTGTCCCCACGAGAACGGCGAATAGCCCGTCTTACTGATCTTGCCGAACCGGCGGGCGATCTTGTGCCCGAGCAGGAGGTTGCGAATAAGCGATTCGCCGCCTACACAGAATTCGTCCGGGAGACAGAACCAAGGTCCGATGAGAAGTCTGCCCTCGGTTACGTGTTTCCTGACGGTCTCTTCCCGTTCCGGTCGAGCTTCCAGGTAATCCTGAATCGGCAGCGTCTGGGAATCGAGGTGAAAATATTTGAAATCGGGTTCCTTTTCAAAAATATCGAACAGCATATCGAGCAGATAGACCAGCATGTACCGTGTGCGCTGCGCGGAATACCGCCACTCTCTGTCCCAGTGTGTGTTTGAGACGAAATGGCACTGAATGCGCCGGCCGTTGGATGATTTCGCTGCGGTTCCCGTGGCGGTCTTCTTTTTTGCCATGCTCACGTCGCTCCTCTAGTCCTTGATAGTATCGAGCACATCGTCAAACGTCTCACAATAATACGTGCACAGTGCCTTCGTACCACTCTCGATAATGTTGCCGCCGGCAAGACCTATCGTGGGGAATCCTGCCAGCCGGATCGAGCAGACGCCGGCACCGCTGTCCTCGATTCCGACGACCGAATTGCGCTCCTCGAACGGGATGCCGAGACCTACCCGGCACGTCTCGGCGTAGAGCCACGGATGCGGTTTAGGCGAGAGCTCGCCGAGCGTCCCGACGCTCCCTTTGCGCAGGGGGAACCCGGCGGTGATGATGGCGTCGTAGAACTCGCTCGGATCGTCCATTTCCATCGTACGGAACGCGGCCACGATCTCGGGCCACGCCTTTTCGTACAGTCCGGACGTCACAAGCCCGATCTTGATGTGCATCCGCTTCAGTTCGAGGAGAAACTCTTTCAACCCGGGTGCCGGCTTGAACGCGTCTTTCTTGCCGCGCCCCTGCACGATCTCGCGCATCTCGCGTTCCGTGTGCTCGAAGTAGTGTCTACGCGCCTCTTCCACCGTCTTGTCGGGGCAGTACTTCCGGATGCAGTGCTGAAGATGTTCCGAGACGCTGTGACCGGAAAGGTGCGGGAGGTCTGCCTCTTCCAGTTCAAACGTGGGATCGCCGAGCAGACTTGCGGTCGTCAACTGGATGATCCAGATCCAGAATTCCTCGCTGCGGACGCTCGTCCCGTCGAGGTCCATCAGGACAGCCCTGATGGGTTTCTCGAGCGCGACCGGACGTACCGGATAATATGCCGGATAGCCCATCGCGGACTTCACATAGGCCAGGCTGTGATCGCGGAATGCGATGAACTCAACCTTCCTGTCACCGGTGGCGGTTATGGAGACGACGCCGTCTTTCCCGACGCGGAACACGCCGTCGCTGCATTCCTGCAACGCGATGAACCCGGACGTTCGGGAGATAGGGCCGATACCCGGAACGTTCACGAGTGCGCTCACACGATGTCCTCTATCATCGTCTCCGCCTTGGAATATTCGCATTCCGCTGCAGACCAACACGGCGGTTTCTCCTGGTGTTGCCAAAGGGCGCGAGCCCTCCAAGCGGGACAAGCTCCTCCCACCGCTGGATCTCAGAAACATTGAATAGGTCAGGACGCCCCGCTGCTCTTGTTATCGCGTAAAGTCTATAGGATAGCCGACAAAATGGCAAGCCAGCGAGAGCGGCAGGGCCTGCGACATATTTTTAGCTTTTCATATCAGAGCCTGTCGTAGGGGAGGGTCTTGTACCCTCCCGCGGGAGGCCGCCCGCCACGGCGGATCTTCGACAAGGGCCTCCCCTACAAAGGAGGATTGATGATTCGCTCCCCGTTATTGCTGACGAGCCGATGCCATTTCCTGTGAGAAAGCTACAAAACCCCCTTTCATGTCGCACAACTGGCAAGCGGGTTGGGCGGGAGAGCTTTGTCAGATAGCTTTTCTGCCCGTAAGGCAGGCGTCTCGGTGAAGATGCGCCGTGGTGTCTCCGTCGTGGCATGGACGTCTTGCCCATGACATCACGGGCGAGACGCCCGTGCCACCTCGTGCTCGTGAGTAGGGAAGGGCAGAGCAAGCTCTATCCCTGCAATTCGGCCCGCGAGGAACGGAGCCATCCCGTACCAACGACATGTGTGTACTGTTACGGTGAGGAGTCGGCTATCCCTGATAACGTCGTCCACGCGCGGGAGACCGGTGTCCTGCCGGGGAAACGCTCGAACTCGACGTGCCCGTCCATATAGAGCACGTTACAGCCGCCGGGAATGTGGTTGAAGAACTGAATATCCTCGCCTGTGCCGGCGCCGATCTGGTCCATCATCACCCATATCTCGCTCTGCGACTTTGCCGATGCCGCGGGATTGTTGATATCAGTGATGAGGAACCGCTCGATACCTTCGCGTACGCGCCAGGCTGTACTGTCGCCGGCTTCGATATCCTGGTCGAAGAAAGCACCATTGGTTGGGTCCGTTCCGGCGCCCCACGCTGGGATATCGGTACTGATAAGTTCCCACATTCTCGCAAGAAACTGAGAGTTCAAATCGGCCACCGTAAACGGTTGTTTATTTGGGTCAGTGACACCGGGCGCCAGTAACACCTCGTCGGTGATCACCCACGGGAAGTAGTCATATGATTCCAGGCCGATCTTACATGCCGCTTCAACTCGCCAGGAACCGCTCCGAAGACCGTACGTAGCACCGGGATCGGACGGGCAGAAAATGATCTTGAGATCCGTGACGTATTCCGGATACAGCGCCGTCCCACAGGGAGCTAAACACATCCATCCTATAGGCTCCGGCACAGTGCTGTCCGGGCACTCGTACCGACGCCACGGTGGGAACATACCGTTCCATTCGTTCGCGTACATCTTGAAGATGAGACCCCACTGCTTCAAGTTGTTGGCGCAGGACGCGCGCCGTGCCGCTTCACGTGCGCGTGCCAGCGCCGGCAAAAGTATGGCTGCCAGTATACCGATAATCGCTATCACCACCAGAAGTTCGATGAGTGTGAAACCGTTCTTTCTCGACATGTTCCGGCACCTCCTTTCGAAAGGCAGATCCATCATGGCTCGCGCTCCATGACCGCAGGTTTTCTGCGAACACTAGTCGCCGCTTGCCCAGTACACGAGGTTGGCGAGGTACATGTTCACAGGAAACTCGTTGCTGGGATACCTTTCGAACTCGACATGTCCGTCCATGTACAAGACGTTGCAGCCGCCGGGTAGGTGGTTGAACTGGGACGTTGCTGTCGGCCTTACGTTAATGGAATCCCACATGACGGTAACTTCACTCTGGGCCATTGCAGTTGCCGCCGGATTGTTGATATCCGCGATCATGAACCGCTCGATACCTTCGCGCAGCCTATACACAGTATTACTGTCCGGCCCACCGTTGCCCTCGCCGGGAAAACCGGCGGCGGACATGTCGATATCCTGATCGAGTATCGAGTTGTCCAAACTGCCATATGCATAGACCGGCCCAATGTGGTACAGAGCGCCGAGTAACTGAGCGGGCACCTCGCACGAGCCGTATCCCAGGTCAGGTGCTGTCACGATAGTAGCGTTGTCGATGTCCGCCTTGTCGACGATGTATCCGAAGTAGAGGTAGCTGTGGTCCGGACTGGTCATATATTTCGCGTATGGACACGGCGTACCGCCCGGCACGTTATTCACGGTGCCGTTAATGATACTGAAGTTCTCGATCGTCGAAACATCCGACGGACACACCAGCACGTTCCAGTCGGTGAGGTACTCAGGGTAGACCGCGTACACGTCGAACGAGAAGTCCAGATCGGCGGCCATGTTGCAGCCGCTCACTGCTCCCGTACCGTCAACCATCCACGGTTCGGCTCCCTGAAGACGCGGGAACCGCCCCTCCCACTCGTTGGCGTACATTTTCAATATCAGCCCGATCTGTTTCAGGTTGTTGGCACAGCTCGCGCGTCTAGCGGCCTCACGTGCGCGCGCTAGCGCCGGCAGCAGTATGGCTGCCAAAATCCCGATAATCGCTATCACCACCAGCAGCTCGATGAGTGTGAATCCCCCTCTTTTCGTCATGGTATCTCCCTTTCCTCGTATAACAAGCCCCGAACATCGAGTTTGCCCATCACCTTATGCAAACAGCTGTACTTGCTGAGACACGATGAACTGTGCCACATCCAACCCTACCAGCGCTGGGATCCCGGCAGTCGCAGTCGTTGACCGACATGTAATATGGGGGTACGAAAAAGGCGCTGTTTCGGTTCCGCGACCGAAACAGCGCCTGCTTTTGGCACAGTTCACCATCCTGCGCCCGTGGCGTTAACCGGCGTGGCGGGATGCTTATCGTTCGGATATCTGAGGAACTCCACGTGCCCGTCTGCGTAAAGCACATTGCACCCGCCGGGAATGTGGTTGAACCGCATCGATCGGTCAGCTCTGTCAACCCTGTTCCCCTCAATGTGATCCCACATAACAGGCAACTCACTTTGCGCTATCGCCGTCGCCGCAGGATTGTTGATATCGCGGATGAGGAACCGTTCGACGCCCTCACGCAGCCGGTAGATAGTGTTGCCGCCGGCGTTGCCTTGCGCAGTTACGAGACCCGCGGGAAGATAAAGGCTGGTGAGCTTCTCGTCCATGTACGGCTGTAAGGCCGAGGGACCGCCAAGGCTATCCAGGTCGAGGTCATTGTCGTACGCTCTGTTGGGAGCGGGGTCGCCGGCGATCCGGAGCTGAATCTGAGCACCTTGCGAGGCGAAGATCATCGTCAGCCATACCGCCTCGTTTTCACAAGTCCACCCATAATAAAGGTAACTTCTCTTATCCTCGAACTTCCTCGGATCGAGCTGGCCGAAGATCACAGAGCCCGGAACAGTATTACACCATCCGCCCCCCGGACAATCGATAAACTCCTCAGGGCGACCCCGCGTGCTCGACGGACAGAAGAAAATAGAGGCATCCGTAAGGTATTCGGGGTATATGGCGGGCCCGTCGGGTATGGCTTTTGGATCGAAGTCGTCCGGATCATCCTCCTCGACATCGTCGCCGCAACGAGGGAACCGGCCGTCCCACTCGTTCGCGTACATCTTGAAAACGAGACCCCATTGTTTGAGGTTGTTGGCGCAGCTCGCGCGCCTCGCTGCTTCTCTCGCCCGCGCAAGCGCCGGCAAGAGTATGGCCGCCAGTATGCCGATGATCGCGATGACCACCAGCAGCTCTATCAGCGTAAATCCCTTCTTTTTCTTCATGATGTTATCCCTTTCGTCGTACAACAACCCTCAAGAACGGATCCGCTCGTGCATCATTGCGTAAAGTCTGATCATCACCCCCTTTCGATGACTGTAAGCTGCGTCGCGTCTTGCCAACGGACCGCGTGCTTATGGTTTTCGCCGTGTCTATGTAACGGAACTGGCGATGGTCGCCATGTACCAATTGACCGGGAAATCCTCGCTCGGATACCGTATGAACTCGACGTGACCGTCCATATAGAGCACGTTCGAGCCGCCGGGGACGTGGTTGAAATCCTGAATTGCCATGCTCAGCACATCCCAGTACACCGCCAACTCCGACTGTGCCACAGTGGATGCCGCCGGATTGTTTATGTCCGTAATGAAGAACCGCTCGATCCCTTCGCGCAGACGGTACAGCGTAATCTCGCCAAGGGCCGGATGGTCGATGGTATGGTCGCTCACGGTATCCATGAACAGCGGGGCCAATTGCGCTACGATCTCTAATACGTTTACCGAGTCGGGAGGCGCAAAACCGGGCCACCCTTCGAGATAGCGATTATCTTTCGGAAGAGCGTATCCGATATAGGTGTACGAGGAGTCGCCCTGGTCAGCGAACTTCCCGCACCCGGAGACCGGATCAATGTCCAGTTTACCGTACCGCTCGTCGCCGGGTACTGCCGCCGGTATGCTCTCGGAATCCGCCACCCAGTTACCGCCCTGCTCAGGTTCGAGCACGCCCTTGCCTTCAGGATCGGACGGGCAGATAAGCACGTGCGGGTCCGACAGGTACTCCGGATAGATGCTGGCTGGATTGGGCATCCAACACGGCTCGATACAGTATAGCGCTTTGGGCGGGAAGGCACCGTCCCACTCGTTCGCGTACATTTTGAACACCAGCCCCATCTGTTTCAAATTATTCGCGCAGCTTGCGCGTCGAGCTGCTTCACGTGCCCGCGCAAGCGCCGGCAACAGAATTGCCGCCAGTATGCCGATGATCGCAATGACCACCAGCAGTTC
>Ga0180434_10002534_pt1 | contig 24208 bp, 19 predicted proteins | sample SS_ome_7_FD_132453 | JGI IMG/M metagenome (GOLD analysis project Ga0180434, IMG submission 132453) | Hypersaline lake sediment archaeal communities from the Salton Sea, California, USA - SS_1_D_2 metaG | ecosystem: Environmental > Aquatic > Non-marine Saline and Alkaline > Hypersaline >... | reverse complement strand
TTTCTTCGAAGGTCTTGATCATCTTGTGGTACAGGGGATTGTCCCGGCTGCAAACGGACTGAATGCGGGCCGAGTAGTCCACATGTGTAATGGCCGGAATATGCGAGCGCTCTATGCGGAGCTTGGCCAGCCCTGTCCGTGACTTTTCCTCCTCGGTCATCTGTCTGCGAATGCTCCGATTGACCTGTGCAACGAGCAGCATATAGGGGCTGGGGCGGTCTATCTCGAAGTAATCCGATATGCGCTCTTCAAGCACCGTCGGTGCAAAGGGACGGAAGCTCTCGCGGAACTTGATCTTAAGGTTGATCGTCTCCTGCATCTTCGGCGATCGCGCGTCTCCCAGAATCGATCTGCTGCCCAGGGCACGCGGGCCGAACTCCATCCTGCCCTGGAACCATCCCACCACCTTCTGATCGGCTATGAGATCGGCTACTCTCTCAGGAATCTCCTCATCCCTGAGCCGGCTATACTCAACCCCCATATCCTCGAGGACCTCCACAATGCCGTCATTCTCGAATTGAGGGCCCAGATACGAGCCCTGCTGGAAGTCCTTGCCGGACGTGACCACCCTTGGATTGCCCAGGTACTGGTACCACGCCATAAGGGCGGCGCCCAGCGCTCCTCCGGCATCACCGGCGGCAGGCTGGATCCAGATATCGTCGAAAGGCCCTTCACGGAGAATACGTCCGTTGGCCACGCAGTTAAGGGCCACGCCGCCTGCCAGGCAGAGATGTTTCTGCCCGGTCTCCCCGTGCACATGGCGGACCATGCGCAAAACAACCTCCTCGGTGACTTGCTGAATGGAACGGGCGAGATCCATCTGCCGCTGATCGAGCCGGGACTCCGGGGTTCTGGGGGGGCCTCCAAAAAGCCTATTGAACCGATCGTTCGTCATAGTAAGACCGGCGCAGTAATTGAAATACTTCATGTTAAGTCTGAAGGAACCGTCCTCCTTTAGATCGATGAGCTCGGAACGTATGAGATCCATGTATTTCGGTTCACCGTAAGGTGCGAGCCCCATGAGTTTGTATTCACCGGAGTTGACTTTGAACCCTGTATAGTAAGTGAACGCGGAATAGAGAAGGCCCAGGGAGTGCGGGAAGTCGATCTCGGCCTTGATCTCGACCCGGTTGTCCTTGCCCACACCGAAGCTTGCCGTCGCCCACTCGCCTACACCGTCAATCGTGAGGAAGGCGGCTTCCTGGAAGGGGGAAGGGAAGAAGGCGGAGGCAGCATGTGACTGATGGTGCTCGGGAAACAGGATCTTGCCCTGGTAGTCGATCTCGTTGCGTATGAGGTCTTTCATCCAGAGTTTCTGCTTAATCCACAGGGGCAGAGCCTTGATAAACGAGCCGATGCCGTATGGCGCATAAGCAAGGTATGTCTCCAATATGCGCTCGAACTTCAGGAAAGGCTTGTCGTAGAAGGCGAGGCAGTCGACATCGTCACCGGTGAGTCCGGCTTCCTCAAGACAGTAGGCAATCGCATGTTCTGGGAATGAGAAATCGTGCTTCTTCCGGGCGAAGCGCTCCTCCTGAGCAGCGGCCATGATCTCCCCGTCGACGACCAGGCAAGCTGCGCTATCGTGATAGAACGCTGAAATACCAAGAATGTTCATGCCGACTGCTCGTCCTCTCACATCTGCTCGACGTCGTATCCGGCCTGCCTCAGTAACGCTATCACGCCTTCGTCCCCGGCCAGATGGGTCACACCCACAATAATCAGGTGCGTCCCCCGGCTTTCTATGTAGTGCTCTATCTTGGGAATCCAGTCGTAGTTTCGCTTTATAATAATCGCATCGCGAACTTCGGGGAATTCCTTGAACCTCTTCTTGATTGTAGCATCAAGGTCTTCGAGGTCACCGGACTTCCACGGGAGCACTATCATGCTTACAGACTTCTCTATGTCGGCCGCCTGCTCCAGCATCTGAAGTAGAAGGGTTTGCTGCATCGAGGGAGACATGGAGTCGAACATGCCTATCTGGTCCTCGGGGTTCTCGAGACCCTCGATGGTCTTGCCCTCCTCCTTGGCTTTCCCAAAGAAGTAAGCATCGACGCCGAGATCGGGCCTAAAACCCAGCTGCTGGAGCTTGAGGTTGAGAAATGTCAGGCCGATCATCCACGGTTCGAATTGTTTCATCATTTCGAGATCGAGACCTATCGTTTCCATCTGGGCATTCAGCTGGTCGTAGATCGAGTCGGGGAGCTCCGTCCGGAGTGTCGTTCCCGAATCGTATGCCGCCTTGGCCATGAGGTACTGCTGAAAGGCAGGCGTATTTGTGGAGTCCATATGCAACTCCAGGACAAGCGTCTCCGCTTCCTCATAAGCCTCGGCCATTTTCGGGTGGAGGGGATAGTCGCTCTCCTTGAGTAGATGGATGGAACCCATGAGGTAAACCGTGCTACTGTCCGTACCGACTTTCCAGAGGCTGGTCGATTCCGGGAAATCGCTTTCTGCCGCCGGATTGTCGGTCTGGGTGTCCACCTGCGCATGGGCGCCGGCAATGACCAGCGGGGTAAGAACAAGAAATACCAGTACATCACGGGCCACTCTCTCAGTCCACACGTTCAACCTCCCTGGTTTTTGGTTTGGATTATCGGGGCGTGGGCCAACCTTGATGTGTGAATCTAAGGAACCTGCTTCCCGGTGTCAATCGATTTTCCCCTTGCCAGCCGCGAGGCGCCTCCCCAAGTTAGGAGGGCGGCCACTACAACCCCGTTGAACTCCGCTACCACCCGAGCGGAGGCGGCAACACCCAGGGAGGGTATGATGAGAAAACCTGTAGTGAAACCGGCAACCGTCGCCCCACACAGATCCAATGAATATGCGAGGGCACCGGTGTCGATCGCCCGCGGGTCTTCGGAGGTGAGAAAGGCGGATGCTGCGGCGAACAAGCTTCCGCCAAGGGCTCCGGAGATCAGGGCCAGCGCAATGAATGGGACTTCAGCCGGAAGCGATGACCAGGGCTGCCCTCCGTATTTCAATATACCGGAAGCGGCTAGGGGCAAAGCCGCAAGCCCCGCAGCCAGGCAAGGCAGGTGATATGGCCTGTAGACCAGCCTGCGGACACTCAGTATACTCGACGCCATGCCCATGCCGACCATGAAAGCGGCGATAATCGCAGCGATCCAGCCGTAGACATATCCGCTAACAATCTGGAAGGCTACTATGATCAAGACCTGTGTGAACATGGCCGTCAGCCCCATGGCATAGATACTCATCGCAGCCGGGAAACCGCTCCATGGTGAACCCGCCGCCCGCATCAGCAGGGGGACCCCAATCAAGGCCGACAGCAAGAGACCGGCCAGGCAGACAGGCTGGTTCATCCGGCCCACCAACGAAGATATAAGACGCCCGCTCTCGAAGTGTTTGGCCCAGCGGGCGATGGCAAAACTGGCCGAAACCGGTCTGGCATCCGAGTTGAGCATGCCCGTGTCGTAGGAGGCCACGGCACTGTCGAGGTAAGCTCTTTCCATGGGGTTGATCTGCTCCGCGAGCCTGTATGGATCCAGGAACAGCGTGCTGACCTCGCGCCGCCTCAGTATTTCGGGCAGAGAGTCCGTGCGGGCCACAAGTGGAAGCCGCCTTGAGGCGATGAAATGGATGTACTCGCCCGGAAGGAGTGCCACCTCCCGGTATACCTCATCGCAGGCGTTTTCAAGCGAAGTGAGCAGCGCGCCGAGTTCCGGCCCGAGGTAGGCGCCGCCCGAAGGAATCTTGAAGGCAAGCACGCCTTCCGGCGCCAGCGCATGCCTTACGTCCCGGAAGAACTCCACGGTATAGTACCTTGCAGTCTGGAGGGTGACCGGGAGCCCCACGCTCAATATGATGACATCATACCCCCCCTTAGAAGCCGCCACGAATCTGCGGCCGTCCCCGTGCACCGGCGTTACCAGTGTGCCGGAGGGCCCATCCAGCCAGCCTGCCGGTGCAAAGCGCTTTGTCATTCGTATGACCTCCGGGTCCAGCTCTACGAATTCGATTTCTCTAACAGCCGGATGCTTGGCTATCTCGCCTATGATGCCCGACCCCGCTCCCCCTATTACCAGAACGCGTCGCGGGGAGGGCTGATAAAGCAACGGGATATGGGCGGTTTGTTCTGCGTACAGGGGGTCGGGAATAGTATGTGAGAAGCTGCCGTTCTCGAAGAAATCATAGACCCCGTCGCGACTTGTCACCAGTATGTTGCCGTACCTGGTCTCCTCGGTTGCAGCTACCCGCATCGGCCGCCACTGGCATCTTCTCGTTGCCAGGTCAAGCCATCCGCTCATGGCCATGGTACCGATCATTGCGGCGAAGAGAACCGCTATGAGCGTCCTTCTGGCCGCGCTCGCTTCAGGGTGGCCCCGCGAGGCAAGGTAGCCTGCACACACCAGGCCGACGAGTCCCGCGAGCGCGAGACCGAAAAAGCTGTCGGCGGCCTCAAAGATATAGATCGACAGCACCGCCCCCGCCGCCGCCGAACCCAGGGCCTCAAGCCCGTATACAAGCGGAACAACACGATCTCGAAATGTGTCCCTGGCAAGAGCGACCACGGCAACGAATAGGCCGCCCAGAACCAGCGCACCCGGTATGATCGCCGCTGCCGAAAGCCCGATAAGGGCTAAAGGGCTCATAATCTCGCCGACACCGCTGAACACCGGGTCGAGGAACCGCACCAAAATGACTTGAAACACCGGCATAGGCGCTGCGATAATGAAGAGGAGGGAGACTACGGCGGGATTGCCTGTGCGCGCGATACGTTTCAGGGCAAAGCAGCCCGCTGCAACCGAAAGCAGCCATATGGCGAGCGCGGAGGCCAGGGTGAGTTCGTTTCCGGTAAACGCTACAAGGAGATCCCTGAGAATTATGACCTGTGAGGTTGTGCTGAGGAACCCCAAGCCTACGGCAATTGCTGCAAGTGCTCTTTTCGCAAGCATATCCGCATTATCTTCCTTGATTTCCAGGACATGGTATCATAGTTTAGAAACGGACTCAAGAACACCCTACCCTCAGAGGTGAGGTTTTGGAGCACGAAGACCTGATACTCACAGTTGAGCACCTGAAATCCCGGGACGGTAGGTACAAGATTCAGGCGTATTTTTTCACCATGGACGCCCTCGAATTCACCATGGCCAGACTGGGACGCAGGGGGCACGTGAGCGGAGGTGAGCTGCTCGAGGGGGTTGCGGTCCTTGCCAAGAGGGAATTCGGGCCCACGGCCAAGATGGTTCTTGAGAACTGGGGTATTAGAGAAACCAGGGACTTCGGCGAGATCGTCTTCAGCCTGGTCAATGCGGGGCTCCTCGGCAAGACAGATGAGGACTCCATTGAGGATTTCGAATCCGTTTACGACTTCGATGAAGTCTTCGAGAAGCATTACGATTGGAAAGTGGAAGAACCGCTTCCCTAGCCGGGAGAGGCAAATGCGCGGTCATGACGAAGAGTTCATCCGGGACATAAGACATCTGCAGGAAACCATGGAACGGCTTCTATCGGACTTTTCGAGGCTGCGGATGCCCCTTTCCCTGAGCAAAGAGTCCGTCTGGCACCCGCCCACGGATGTTTATGAGACCCAGAACGAGTTCGTTGTCCGCATGGAGATACCGGGGATGGACCCCTCGGACTTCAGTGTGACCCTGCACGGGCATATGCTTATTATCAAAGGGGTCAGGCGGGACCCGACCCCAGCCGGTAAGAAACGCTTCCATGAGATGGAAATCACTTTGGGACCCTTTGAGAGAAACATCGGGATACCCCGTGAATTCCGGATAGACTCGCTGGAGGCCGGTTATGACAATGGGTACCTCCACGTCCGCGTGACCAAGGGTTCCGTGGATGTAGCGAGGAGAGAGAAAAACATACCAGTGGAACGGGGTACATAGTTTGCCGAGCTGGAGCACCAAGAAACTGGCGGGCATAGCCAGCAGGTTCTACGGCGGCAAGGACATGAACCAGCCGTTCTCGCTCGGCAGAGTCGCCCAGAGCGCCAGGAGGGTGCTCGTGGTCCCCGGTGCCGGCCTGGCCGAACTTCTGGTCGCTTACCCGGCCCTCAGCCTTCTCAGGACGGCCCTGCCGGATTCACGCATTATATGCCTTGTCGACGACGATCAGGCCGACTTGCTCAGGGATGACGACGTCGTCGACGATACGCTTGTCTTTCCGGAGTTCAAAGGGGCAAGGGGCATGTTCACGTTCCGACCCTTTGTCAACGAGATAAAGGAAAGGATGTTCGAAGCCGTATTCTATTTTGACTTCAGGTATGATTTCTACCGTGTGCTGCTCCCTGCCGCCAGCGGGGCCAGACTGAGACTCAAGCTCAAAGATGAGGTAGGTTATCCACTTTTCAATGTAGAGGTCATTCCGAACGCGGAGTCGACGTATTTCAAGGACCGCAACCTGTGCCTGGTAAGGTTCCTTGCGCCAGATGCCGAGAGATGGCACGATTGGAAGCTGCCTGATAAGGAAAGCAAGATAGCCAGGGAAATAGTGAAGTTCCGTAAACCCAAGAGCGGTGATCTCCTCATAGGGGTGGACCTGAGTTACACCAAGAACGGCAGCAAGCCTCCCTTCGAAACACTGATCCGGCTGGCCAGAAGCTTCCAGGCCCTGAAGCCCTGCCGAATAGCCCTGCTGTCCGATCCCCAGCCCGCAGTGAAGGATGACGAAATCAGGCGCCTGGGCAACTATGACTGGCTGGATATACCCAGGAAGAATTTCAGGGACACGCTGGGTATTCTCTCCCAGTGTGACCTCCTTATAACCGCGAACTGCAACCTCCTGCACTTCGCGCTTGCAATGGAGATACCTTCGTTCATCCTGTTTTCCGAAGAGGAAGACAGAAGGTGGCTGCCGACCCAGGGCCTGTTTCAGGTGGTAGAGGAAGGTGTATGGGCCGCCACCCCGCCGGCCAAGCTGGCCATGCAGATGCGTGATTTCGCCTGCGCGCCTTCGAGGATCTAGTCATGGATTCGTTGCGGGTCTATCTGAGAGTACTGGCATTCATGAAGCCCTACTGGAAGCGTCTGATGGTCACATTCTTGCTGATGATCCTGGCCGCGATTTTCAGCGGAATCTCCATAGGCATGATCCTTCCCTTTGTCAATGTGCTCTTCTCGGGTGGAACCCTGGCTGGCGGTGAATCCGTGGAGGGAACCGGCGGCCTGCTCGATATCGCCCCCGGCTCCCTGGAAACCGTGCAGGAACGCGTCAGACACGAGGTACTCTCGTTCTACGCCGCGGGATCTCCCCTGGAGACGCTGAGCCGGATCTGCCTTTCCATCCTCGCACTCTACTTCATCAAGGGACTGTGTGCCTATTTCCTCTCGATAATCAGCGTCTCTATCGAGCAGAAAGTGATAAGGGACATAAGAAACGGACTGTATTCGCATCTCCATAGAATGTCACTGGCTTTCTTCCACGCCAGCAGGACCGGGCAGATAATATCAAGGATAACCAGCGACGTGGGGCTGGTGCGAGCGAGCATATCCACCGGGTTCCTGGCCGCTATTCGAGACCTTCTCAACATTGTTGTGCTCGGCGGCGTAGTGATCTGGATTAACTGGCGGCTGGCGTTGGTGGCTTTCATAGTAATACCCGTCATAACCTTCATAGTTGCCAGGATTGCCCGGCGCCTGAGGCGCTACAGCACTAAGGCCCAGGAGAAGCTGGCGGACATCACCGCCGTCCTTCAGGAGACAATATCGGGAATAAGGGTCGTCAAGGCTTTCGGGATGGAGGCCTTCGAGACCAATAGGTTCCACAGCCACACCGACGGATATCTCAGGGCCTTCATGAAGCGACAGCGCGCGGAAGCCCTTGCTCCGGTTACGACCGAATTCCTGGGTGCGGCAGGCGGCCTTGTGGTGCTCTACTATGGGGGGAGGCAGGTACTGGGAGGCAATCTACTGAGCCCGGATTTGTTTCTGCTCTTCCTCGCCGCCATGCTTTCGATAATAAAACCGGCCAAAACCCTTACTCAGGCAAGTGCGAAAATCCAGGACGGGATAGCGGCGGGCAAACGTATATTCACCATTCTTGACGCCGAGCCCGATATCGTCGACGCTCCGGGCGCCGTCGACATAGACGGGTTGCACGAAGGCATCGAATTCAGAAAGGTCAGTTTCAAGTATGATGCTTCGGACTATGTCCTGAGGCAGGTTGGCTTCAATGTGAGGAAGGGACAGATTGTCGCGATAGTGGGACCGAGTGGAGCGGGCAAGTCGACTCTGGTGGACCTGATTCCACGGTTTTACGATCCCACGGAAGGCGGCATTCTGCTGGACGGACGGGACCTTCGGGAAGTGACTGTGAAATCGCTGAGGAGCATCATGGGCATTGTGGCCCAGGAAACCATCCTCTTCAATGATACGGTGAGAAACAACATAGCCTACGGAATGGAAGACGTCTCGCTGTCCAAGGTCATAGATGCGGCGAAGGCCGCAAACGCCCATGATTTCATTGCCGCCCTGCCTGAGGGTTACGACACAATAATCGGAGATCGGGGTGTCAGGATATCCGGGGGCGAACGTCAGAGGCTCGCCATCGCCAGAGCGATCCTCAAAGACCCCGAGATTCTGATATTCGATGAGGCCACCTCCTCACTGGATACCGAATCGGAAAAGCTGGTTCAGGACGCAATAGAGCGGCTGCTTTCGCACCGTACCAACTTCGTAATCGCCCACAGGCTGTCAACGGTTACCAACGCCGATCTCATACTGGTTATCGAGGACGGTAAGCTCGTAGAGATAGGCCGCCATGAGGACCTGCTGGCCGCGGGCAGGGTCTATCGGAAGCTCTATGACCTTCAATTCAAGGATTACAGTCAGACCGTTACGGAGGAGTAGGATACTCGATGCCGGCCGCCTCCGATCGCCCATCCAGTTTGCTTGTAATAAGACTTAGCTCTTTCGGTGACATAGTCCTTGCGGAACCGGTGGCCCGAGCGCTGAAACACGCTTTCCCGGGTTCGCATCTCAGTTTTGCGGTCAGCCGGGAGTATCGAGGGCTGGCCGCGCTCTTCAGGTCGGTGGACGAGGTGCTGGCCTACTCGAGGGGTGGTCCCGAGCCGGAGTTTGAAGCCCGCGGGCGCGCTTATGATACCGTTATAGACCTTCAGGCCAACCGCCGTTCCAGGCGTATGCTCGCGGGCCTGAAAGCGGGCAGGGTCATCCGATACAGGCGTCCGAGGTTGGGGCGCTTTTTCACGGTATACTTTCCGAGACTCTGGAAGGGTGCTCAACCCCACACCATCCAGACCTACTTCCGGACCTTGGAACCGCTCGGTATCACCTATTCCGGCGAGGTGCCGACGCTGGTGCCCGGCGGGCAGGCGCTCTCTAAGGGCCGGTCGCTTGTGGGGGACGGACCGGTGATAGCGATCTGTCCCGGCAGCAGCAGTGAACACAAGTCATGGGGTGACGAGCGCTTTAGTAAGCTCGCCTGTCTGCTGGCACGGGATTACAAACTCATGATGGTTGGCTCCGACCGCGACGGTCCCGCTATCCAAAGGATTCTCAGGGACGCCTCGGGCTGCGATATCAACGCTTACGTGGGGACCGACGTCGAGGTGATCGCGGCCCTTCTCGCGCTCTGCAAGGTCACCGTGACAAATGACTCGGGTCTGATGCACCTCGCGGGTGCCGTAGGTTCCCGCCCGGTAGCCATATTCGGGCCCACATCACCCCTTCTCGGTTTTGCTCCTGTCGCCGAAGGGGCGGTGGTACTGAGCCTCGGCCTGCCTTGCAGCCCGTGCAGCTACCACGGCAACAGACCGTGCCGCAAGGATCGCCGCTACTGCATGGAGGGTATTACGCCGGAGCACGTGGCCTCCGTAGTCGCCGGCGTCATGCAGGGGTCGTAGCGTTGCCACTCCCGTGGCAACGGATGTAGCGTCGGGTCTCTGCGCCCGACGTTTGCCATTCCGGAACATTATGCCTCGTGCACTCCCGATTTCGGCTTTAGGCTTGCCGGATAGGACCGGGCTTGCTAAGTTTTGGCAAGGTTGAGCTCATTGCCGGGAGACGGTTTCTGGGCACTCGCTACTATGAGCAACAGGAAGAAGCCAAGGGCGTCAAGATGGGCACCGAAAGCCGCAAAGCAGTATTCTTCGACCGGGACGGAACGCTCCTGGTTGAAATGGGATACGTGAATCATCCGTCGGTTGTAACTCCATACAGGTTCACAGCGGAAGCTCTCAGGATCGCCAAGGAGCATGGATTCCTACTGATCGTCGTTACGAACCAATCGGGAATTGCCCGTGGTTATATTACAGAAGATGATCTGGAGGCGATACACGATAGGATGGAGAACATCCTCGGGCGGGCGGGCGCTACCATTGACGCGGTCTATTACTGTCCGCATCATGTCGACGGCAAAATTGCCGAGTTCCGGCGGCGGTGTAATTGCAGGAAGCCCGCCCCCGGCATGGGCCTTGAGGCGGCCCGCCGGTTTGGGATTGACCTCGGTGCATCCTACATGATAGGGGATAAAGAAACGGATGTGGTGTTCGGCAAGAATCTGGGTGTTACCCCATGCTTGGTCCGAACCGGCTATGGAAGTTATGAGGAGAAAATAATGAAAGCGGCCTCCTTGGGCGATCTCCATGTATTTGAGGATGTGCTTGCCGCAACCAGGTGGATAGGTGGGAGGGGATGAGTGCCTAAGTACCAATGGAGCGCCTTAGCGGCTCTTGCCCTTATCTTCATACAGGCGTTATGCTGTGCGGCCGCACCGGAAGTACTGCCTTTCAATCTGGGCGAAAGACTCACCTTCGCTGTCAGATACGAGTTTGTCAAGGCGGGCGAGGCGACGTTGGAGGTTAAGGAGATAACCCAGTGCGGCGACCAGAGCGAGTGTTTCAGGCTGGTGTCGGAAGCCAGATCGACAATGCCTTTCTCACTGGTCTTTGAAGTCAAAGACAGAGTGGAGTCCTTCGTCCATGTGGACAGCCTCTACACGCTCAGATACGTAAAGACTCTGAAGGAGGGCACGTATGAAGCCTATGAGGCGGTGGATTTCGACCAGCAGCGTCATACGGCCACATACACCGATGGGGAGGTGGTTGAAATACCGCCACGGGTACAGGACGTGCTTTCCTCTCTTTACTACATCAGAACGATGGAACTCGAGGTAGGAAGCAGTGTCTTTATCAATAATCATGCCGACGGTAAGAACTACCCGCTGGAGGTCAAGGTATTACGCTTGGAGAAGATCAAGGTCCCCGCAGGGACCTATGAGTGCTATGTATTGGAGCCTGTTCTCAGGGCGTCGGGTATCTTTCAGCACAAAGGCAAGTTGACCGTATGGATGTCCACCGATCCCAGCAGGATCCCGGTTATGATGAAGAGCAAGATACTCATCGGCTCGATAAACGCGATTCTGATCGATGCCGAGATCGACCGATGAATCAGGAGTGCCGGCATGGTAAACAGAGAGCATGATCGGAGCGATATGCCGCGGCGGGTTTCCATAGATGCCCGGAGAAGCAAAGTGGAAGTGCGGGACTTTGCCTCATTGCCTAAGGACTACGCCTGGGTCGAGGAACTGGAGAAGATGATCCCCCGGATACTGGCGGGCCGGGATCTGACGGAGTTGGCCTCGCGGGTTGTACGCGCGGCCCGGGACGGAAGACCTGTGATACTCATGATGGGGGCACACCTCATCAAGTGCGGCCTGGGAACACTGATCGGCGAGCTGATCCGCAGACATGTAGTCAGCGGCGTGGCAATGAACGGCGCCTGCGCCATTCACGATGTCGAGCTGGCGATGTGGGGCAAGACGTCCGAGGACGTAGGCGAGGGGCTGAGAACCGGTGAGTTCGGCATGACGGAAGAAACCGCGGGCTTCTTTTCGCGCGCAGCCAGGCGGTGCCTGGACCAAGAAATCGGGATGGGTGATGCCATCACTGAGGAACTGAGAAGTGCGGATCCGCCCCACCAAGAAGTGAGTGTTCTGGCAGCCTGCTCCGAATGCGGCACGGCCCTCACCGTGCATATTGCAATGGGCACAGACGTTGTCCATCAGCATGAGGAAGCCGACGGTAAGGCCATAGGTTTCGGAACCATGAAGGATTTTAGGCGTTTTGCCGACAGTATCGCCCGGCTCAAAGGAGGAGTTGTGCTGAACTTCGGTTCAGCGGTGATAATGCCCGAGGTGTTTCTCAAAGCACTGGCTATGGCCAGAAGCCGCGATATCGACATGGGAGACTTCACTACCGCCAATTTCGACATGTTTTCGCTCTATAGACCGCGGGTCAACCTTGTTGAACGACCGAGGCTGATCGGTGGAACCACCTACGGTTTCCTCGGACATCACGAGCTTCTTGTCCCCGTTTTCGTGGCCTCGGTTCTGCGAAGGATCACCTGACAGGTGGCACGCAAGTTGCGACAGATTAACTGTCTGAATAACGGTTACAATGATGTATGCCTGAATAACGGGGAGGGATACGTCTTGCCGGTCCTATACCAACCCGGGCTGTCCGGTGATTTAATGCATTCTGCAATCGTGTCTTGCAGATTGCAAGCGAAGCTTGCAACTTGACTTAGCGAAAGTTATGTGCTATATTAAACACGCTGTTACAAGCGAAAGGAGTGGTTTATCAGGTAAGTTTGCTACAGGAGGTTTTTGCTGGGTAGGCGCCCCGAAGAGGGGCAAACCGGACATGGATTGCATGGCAAGCTTACCATCGATGACCACTAGTGATATGATACGGGATTGCGCTATGCGTAATCCTGGTTTTTTGTATGGCTATAGACATGAACAGAGTGTTCCTCAGGATTGTTTGTGTTCAGATAGGGTGGTGGGCTGTCGCCACTTACTTATAACCTGAGGCGATCAGGGGGCCGAAGCTTTGGCAAGGGCACTTGGATGGAGTTACGGCGAGAACGCCTTTTGCACGTTCCATGTCCGAGGAGGGACTGAAGTGATCAGATTGGTCATGCTTTGCCTGCTCACTGTTGTCATGGCGGCGGGGTGCGGTGGGTCCGGAGCCAAACCTCAGACCAGCCTGGATCCTTCGGAATACGAGGGAGGGGCAACCCAAGATGATGTCTGGCTTCCGGAGGCCCGGCCTTACAGGATGACAGTGGGAGACGCTCTCAATGTGAAATTCTTCTATTACCCGCTCTATGATTTCTCCACGGTGGTTCGTCCCGACGGTATGGTGTCAATCCCACTGATGGGTGAGGTCAAGGCGGCGGGCGTCAGGCCTTCGGAACTCGAGGAAATGATAAGGGAACATTATACCGAGGTCGTGGCCGAGCCTGAAGTCTCCGTCATGGTCAGCGAGTTCGGGAATCAGAGGGTCTTCGTTTTCGGCGAGGTTCAGGTACCCGGTCCCTATCCTCTGATCGGTGAGATGACGGTCTTGGACGCTGTGGTGGCAGCCGGCGGTATCACGCCCGCAGCCGGCCGCAACGGTCTGGTATTGATGAGGAAATCCCCGGATGGACGTTATGTGGCGAGAAGCATCGACATTGAGGCAAAGATCCAGGGAAGAGACACGGAAATCGTGTACCTGGCACCGTCTGATATCGTATACGTGCCTCTGTCTGCAATAGGTAAATTGGATCGGTTTGTGGACCAGTTCTTCAACAAGCTGAGCCCGGCCTGGCGCTTTTACATAATGGGTCGGGATGTGGTCGATCCTGAACGACAGACAATAATAAGCCAATAGGAAACCGAGTCGTTATTGTGACGGAGTGATGAACATGAACGGAAATGACACCGGCAGCCGGCACTTCTCCATCCGTGACGTTCTTGCAGTCATCTTCAGAAGGAAGGTACCGGTTACCATTGTAGCTGTCGTCGTCGCTGCGACTGCTCTGACCGCAGCCTCGCGCACGAGCGCCGTTTATGAGGCTGCCGCGAAGGTCTTCTTGAGGAGATCGGGGGCGACCCCGCTTGCGACATCCTGGACGCCCTTCTACGGCTTGGAAGAGGAGATGAATACGGAGGTGGAGATAATAGGCTCGGTCGACGTTATGTCGCGGGCGGTCGAGATACTGAGAGAGAGGGGGGTCTATTTTGAATCGATCGTCGGTGACAGCGTGGTCAGACGTGAACCCACGATTGGGGACATTGCGGCCGGGCTCTCGGCGACTCCGATAGAGATGTCCAACGTAATACTGGTGCAGTACACCGGCTCCATGCCGAGGTTTGTAGAAGAGGCTGCTAACGCGGCCGCCGAGGCCTACGTCGAACACCGGGTGCAGGTCAGGAGCGCCAGTGGGATCGAAGAATACTTCAGGGATCAACTCAGGCTGCTCGAAGTCAAACTCCTTGATCTTATAACCGCCGAAATGGAGCTCAGAAAAAGAGCCGGAGTATACGACCTCGAATGGCAGTACCGTAGCACTATAAACCGGATGAACGAGGTCGGTTATGAGCTTGCCAAGACCAGAAGTGAGAGGGTTGCTGAGGAGAGGAAACTTGCGCTATACAAAGAGAGGCTGAAGGAAGATCCGGATATCCTGGTCCCTTTCGCCCGATTCGAACGTGAGAAAGTGGGCGGACAGATGCTGGTGGAGTACTGGGCTCTCCGGAGCGAACGGGATGAAAAGGCGACCTTATTGACGGAATCGAATCCGGAGGTCAGGATGCTCGATGAGAGAATCGAGCAGATGGAAGCAAGATTCGCCGAGGAGGTCAGCCGGAGACTGAAGGAACAGGAATTCCTCGTGGAGGAGCTGAGGGCTTTGGAGAATGCGTATAGCTCTGAAGTAGAGGAGATTTCCGATGAGCTCCGAGCAACCCCTGATGCAGTTGCGCAGATAAAGCATTTGGGAAGGGAAATCAACTATACCTACACACATTACGAGAAGCTGCTGGAAAAAATGTTGGATTCGGTGGCTTCTGAGGCCAACGACATAAGGCTGTCTAATGCGAAGATAATCAGTCCGGCATCCGTCGAATTGACCCAGGTAGGTAAGATGCAAGGTGTCTATGTTGCATTCTCAATCCTGCTTGGCCTCACCCTTGGGGTGGGTTTCGGATTCCTGCTGGACAATATGGATCAGTCTATGAGAACTGCCGCGGATGTTGAGGATGACTTGGGCTTGCCGCTGCTGGGCTCGGTACCGGAAAACAGAAATCTGCCGAGACTTACCAGGAGAGTCGACAGGACTTTCGGCCACAAATCATAGTGAGGCACAGAATGGACAATGCCGATAAGACGGGTGAACCTGGACGGGGATTTGATGAGGAAAATGCTCACAAAATAACCTCGCAGGACGCTTTCCATTACTTCCGGGGTCTTATAGGGCAGATTGAGATAGGACTGCCGCATCATTCGTCGCGCGTCTTACTATTGACGAGTTCTATGGAAAGAGAGGGTACCACGGAAGTGGCAATGGGTCTTGGCCTTACTCTTGCGGGGGCAATGGGCCGTCGGACCGCCCTGATCGACTGCAATTTCCGGCACCCCGATATTCACCGAAGATTTGGTGTGGAGGACGTTGGGCTATATGAGTACCTGGAAGGACAACTCGGAATCGAGCAGACCCTGCTCAATACCCTTATACCCAACCTCTACATCATGCCGCTGGGTGCGGGTCTCACCTCGCTGGCCACGGTGCGCAAGGAGAGGTTGGCTCAATTCATATCCACGATGAAGGAGAGATTCGAGTATATCCTTCTAGATTCATCCCCGGTCGGCATAAACCCCGAGACCACGGTTCTCTGTGATCTGGTGGACGCAGTGGTCATGGTCGTTAGGCACGGAAGCACCCGGCGGGAGGTCGTCAGAAGATCCAAGGAGACGATTCAAAGGGCAGGGGGAAAGATTCTGGGAGTTGTTCTTAACAAGCGCAAATTCCCGATCCCGGAGTTTCTGTACCGAAGACTGTAGCTGTGCTCCTGGTAGGGGGAGGGGCATCAGTTGAGATACAACAGTGGGCCGACAAGCCGGAAGTCGCTGCTGACCGCATTCCTGCTGATCGCCATCTTTGCAGGGTTCGCGCTTCGCTTTGTTGACCTGGGGGGAAAGAGCCTGTGGGCTGATGAGATGCATACTATCCGTCAGGCTTTGGTGAACAAGGAAATGGGGACTAAGGACATTTTCGAGAACCTGCAAGGCCCTCTTGTATCGGTAATGATGCACTTCTGGGCAGCCGTCAGTACGGCAGAGAGCTTTCTCAGGTTCCCGTTTGCCCTGGCCGGTACTCTTTCCGTGGGGGCGATCTTCTTGCTGAGCAAGCTGCTGAGCGGCCGCTGGGTCGCTCTCAATACAGCCTTCTTTGCGTCCCTGTCTCCGATTTTGATTTGGTATTCCCAGAAGATCGGAGGCTATGCTTTTGTTGTACTGTTCAGCATGCTGATGACCTATTACCTTGTGCTCTGGGCGGCAAGCCGTAAGAAGCTCCATCTCTTTCTCTACGGGGTCTTCCTCCTGGCCGGATTGCTGTCCAATCTGAGCGCTGCCTTCGTGCCGGTCGCTCATTTCATATATCTGGTTGCGATTCCCTCGAAGCGGCGCCTTGTGGGGGCATGGCTTGTAACCGTGCTGGTGGTATTGTTGTTCTTCTCCCCGTGGGTGCGCAACATACTGCCGACTACGAACGCCGACAAAGTGGTCGGCGGCGAAACGGGACGCGGGATAACCGCGGGCGGGGACTTCTGGATGCCGGCGATACCGTACTTCTTCTTCACATACGGTGTCGGCTACTCATTGGGGCCGCCGGGCGAGGCCATGGAACAGAGCGGAATCGGGACGGTAACCGACCGCCTTCCATGGGTGCTCTTCCCGCTGGTGGTCTTCGCGGTTCCGGCGGCGGCCGGTATAAGACGCCTGGCCGGCGAGAACAGCGAACTGCTGTTCCTCTTGCTGCTATGGTTGGGGATTCCCATTTTGGGGGTTTATGCTCTCGAGCAGTGGAACGTTGGGGCCTCCGGCCCCGGGTACGCACTCGTCTCCCTGGTTCCATATACCCTGATAGTCGGCCGTGGTTTAGGGGCAATAACCAGAAGCAGATGGTGGTTCCTGACCATAGTGTGTGCCGGTCTGATGGGTGTCTCTCTCTGGAATTATTTCGTGAACCCGGCGTACGGCAACGGCTCGCCGGCGGCTGCCCGCACTATAGGTGAAAACTTCATGGAAGGCGGTACCGTAGTGGGATTGTCCGAGGCGGAGCCCTTGATACAGGATCTTAAGGATCTGGCGGAAGTCGAGACTTCAGAGGGGTCGGGCGTCCAATCACGGGATAACGTCGCCGCCAGGCGCCCCGGGATTGTAGAGTCCCCGGAACGGGTGTGGCTCAGTTTGTGCCGGGAGTCGCCGGCCGGCCCTGAAGGTTTGGTCAAACGCCGGTTCGACAATAACACGGTTCCGATCCGGTCTCTTGGATTCGCGCGGACCAGTGTTCTCCCGTATGAGAAGGGGGACGGCTAGCGTGAATTCCTTGTCCACTAATCTTGACCTCAGCAGGGCCAACCTCTTTCTGATTGCGATGATTGCGGTATCAATCGTTATCGGGGTCCTGGCGGGCTCACAGACCACTATGAGTCTCAAGATAATGTTTTACACCGTCGTCCTCCTCAACAGCCTGATGATCGCCTATCTGTTTCTTCTCAGGGACATGACCTACGGCCTTCTGCTCTATTTTTACGGGTTGGTCTTTCTGAACTATTACTGGAGGATCGGTCTGCCCGGTAAACTGCCCGACCTCGATATCCCCAGGGTAATCTTCTTCTTTGTATGGGTGGTCTTTCTCCTGGAGGTGGGGCTCGGGAACAGGCGTTTATTGCCTAGGTCACGTCCCGAACCGGCAATGTTGATACTCATATTGGCGATAATCGCGTCGATGATAATGTACCGCGTCCCGAGGACACGACTTCTCCTGAACGGTTTCGCGATTCCTTACGCTCTATACGTATTGTGCAAGAATATATATGTCACAAAAAAAGATCTCAAGACGCTATTGCACTTTTTTGCGATCCCGCTGTCCTTCTACTTCCCCATGAACATGATCTTCGAGAGGTTCGGGCCACGTTCGTTGGTTTTCCCGAAATACATCCTGGATCCTAATATCCAGGCTGGCTCGAATTTCTTCGGGGAGAGGACTGTCGGTCCATTTCTTCACCCGGTTCCAACAGGTTTTGCCATGATATGCGCCTTTCTTCTATCACTATATGCCCTGTCAAGGTTGAGAGGATTTTTGCCGCGGCTCGCATCGATCTTCATTTGCCTCGTCACCCCCATCGGCCTATTCGTGACCTATACAAGATCCGTCTACCTGGGACTGCTTATTCCTTTGGTAATCCTGACTACGTACGGCAGGAGACTCCGAAAATACGCCATCGTAATGCTTATCGCTGGACTGCTGCTTGTACTGGGAAACCTGGAATCTGTCACCTCCGAGAACCGGGAAGCCGGCGGGCTAGCTACCAAGAACACCGCTATAGGCCGGCTCGTGCTTCTGGAAACAGCGTTGAGGATGTTCATGGATAAACCCTTCACGGGAGTAGGCTTCGACCAGTACGAGGTGAACCGCCTGCCATATGTGAGGCAGGTGAGGACGACTCTCCTGGGAGCGAGGCAGGCATGGCAGGGCAAATCCGTTAAACAGCATAACCAACTACTTCTGGTTCTAAGTGAGCTCGGCCTTATGGGATTTGTGCCTTTGTGTCTGGTTTATTACTTTGTGATTCGTATGCTTTGGAAAGCCCGTAAAGTGCCGAGTGACATGTATGACTCTGAATTCGTGGTTGTGGTTGGCTGCGTTCTGGCCGCCTACCTGGCCAATGCTATGTTCATAAACCCGGCCTTCTTCGAGTTTTTGAATGCGATTCCTATGGTTTTTGCCGGAATAGTGGCGGGTGGATACCAACGAGCAACTCTAGTTGGATGGAATAACAACGGAAAAGGTGAAAGGAGTATTACAGGTGAAGGTACCATTCGTTGATCTTCAAGCACAATACAGTGAGATCAAACCTGAAGTCCAGGCCGCAATCATGTCGGTTGTGGATGACTGCGCTTTTGTGGGCGGCAAGTATGTGGAGCGCTTTGAGGATGACTTCGCCGCATTCTGCGGCCGCAAATACGCGGTCGGGGTAAGCTCCGGGACGTCGGCCCTGCACCTGGCACTCATGGCCATGGGAATAGGTCCGGGGGATGAGATAATAACAGCTGCCAATACCTTTATAGCGACCACGGAGGCGGTGACGCACGCGGGGGCCGGTTTCAGACTCGTAGATATTGACGCCCGTAGCTACAACATAGACCCCTCCCTGATCGAGGGCGCGATAACCGATCGCACCAAAGCAATAGTGCCCGTCCATCTCTACGGTCAACCGGCGGACATGGATGCGGTAAATGAGATCGCAGCGAAACACAACCTGATGGTGCTGGAGGATGCTGCGCAGGCGCAAGGCGCCGAATACAAAGGGAGAAGAGCGGGTTCCATGGGGACAGCGGCTGCTTTCAGCTTCTATCCCGCCAAGAATCTGGGCGCCTATGGGGACGCCGGCATCGTGGTTACTGATGAGAAGGAGATAGCGGACGGGGTTCGGCTTTACGCCAATCACGGGCGGGGTGGCGCTACCGGGCATGCCGTCGAAGGCTTCAATGCCAGGCTGGACGGTATCCAGGCTGCGGTTCTATCTGCGAAGTTGCCGCACCTGGACAAGTGGAATGAGAAACGCCGCCGGGCGGCGGATAGATACGGAAGGCTGCTGTCACACCTTGATGTCGTGGTTCCCGAGGAGATGCCTTACGCGAAGCACATTTACCATCTTTATGTGATCAGGGTAAGGAACAGGGATAAAGTCAAAGAGGAGCTCGCCGCGAGAGAGGTCTATTGCGGCCTGCATTACGCATTGCCGCTTCACTTCCTCGACGCCTATACGAGGCTGAACAAGTCGAAGGGAAGCTATCCGGTGACCGAGGAAGTGACTTCAGAGATACTCTCACTACCCATGTTCCCGGAGATAACCGAGGACCAGCAGAAACACGTGGCGGATTCACTTGGAGAAGTCCTGGAGAATATCGGCTAGATGAAGACGGCGCAGACTACAGAGGAGAAGGCGAAGGCGTTGAGGCCGGTTGCCGAATCCAAACCGCGGAAACCCAGCGTCCTGTGCTGTTTCCCGGTGCTCTGGGTCCTCGATGTCTTTGCGCTTGCGGCCGCGCTGTATATGGGTTACTGGCTAAGAATAAGCTCCGGGTTTTTCGGCGCCTCGTATGAGATGAACCTTATCCGCCTGGTTCCGGTGGCTGCAATAAGCGTAGGCTGGACGGTGATATTCGCCTTCGAGGGGCTTTACAAGAGAGCCAAGGTGCTCTCGGGGCTGGACCAGGTGCTCTCGATAGGCAAGAGCACGACTCTGGGATTCCTGTTGCTACTGGCCTTATCGTTCGTATGGAAGCGGAATTACTTCGTTGAAACCCGGCTGCTGGTGGCTTTTGGCTGGATCTTCAGCATAGCATTTCCTTCCTTGATCCGGGTCGGCATCGTCAGAACCATCCTCAGAAGAAGACTGAGACACGTCGATGGCACCCGAAGGGCGGTTGTTGTGGGTCCCATACCATTCGCTCGCCGGTTCATCGAGGATTCATTGCCGGCCAGGAACGGTTACCAGGTCGTAGGTTTCATAGAGACCAGGGAAGGCGAGATCTCTTCGAACCTGGGTCCGGAGTATGTGCTCGGGAGAATCAACTCGATAGACGAGATCGTCAGCACCCACGAGATAGAGGAGATATTCCTGCCTATCGCGCTCCTCGAGAACAGGGTGTGTTTTGATATCGTCTCCCGGTGTTCGCGGACCGGCCTCCCGGTGAGACTGGTCTCGGACATCTTCGAGATCCTGATGCCCGACGAATCCAAGGAAAAGATCGATGGTCTCCCGAGGACAGGGCTTGGCGAGCCGGCACTCAAGGGTGTGGGACTTATCGCGAAGCGTTTCATGGATCTCTCGGTCGCGGCCCTGGCCGTGGCGGTATTCGCACCGCTCTTGCTATTGATAGCTGTTCTGGTGAAGCTATTCTCACCGGGCCCGGTTCTCTTCAGACAGATAAGAGCGGGAAGAAACGGCACGCCCTTTACCTTCTATAAATTCCGTACGATGAAGCATAACATCGACGATACCCTGCACAGGGAGTATGCTACGAATTTCATCGGAGGCAAGGAGCTGCGGCTCCGGGACGAGCGAAACGACAGAAAGATCTACAAGATGCCGGACGATCCTCGTATCACCCCCATAGGCCGCGTGTTGCGGCGCACCAGCCTCGATGAGTTGCCGCAGCTCTTCAATGTGTTGAAGGGGGATATGAGCTTGGTTGGCCCGCGGCCGCCGATCGCGTACGAGTTGACAATATATAAAGAATGGCACAAGAGGCGGCTCAAAGCCAAGCCGGGAATCACGGGACTGTGGCAGGTCAGCGGACGATCCAGTGTACCGTTTCACGACATGGTCCTGCTGGATCTTTACTATATTAACCGTTGGAGTTTGTCACTTGATATAGAGATAATCCTGAAGACGATACCGGTCGTTCTGTGCGGGAAAGGAGCGTACTAGATGACAGAGCAGGGAAGACCAAGACAAGGGGATAAGAAGACAACCATAGGTGTCATAGGATGCGGCTACTGGGGCCCCAACCTGGCCAGGAATTTCAATCAGCTTCCCACGTCCAGGGTGAAGTATTGCTGCGATCTCGAAGAGAAGCGCCTGAAACATATGCAATCTCTCTATCCCAGCGTGGAGACCACCCAGCGTTATCAGGATCTGATCGACGATCCCGAGGTCGATGCTATTGCCATAGCGACGCCGGTTTCCAGTCACTATCCCCTCGCCAAGGCCTGTCTGGAGGGCGGCAAACACGTGCTGGTCGAAAAGCCGCTCACCGGCAAGATCTCGCAGGCCGAGGAACTGGTTGATCTTGCCGATAAGAAGGGCCTTGTGCTCTTCACCGGCCACACGTTCATTTACAATGCGGCAGTACAGAAGATGCGAGATCTGATCGACACCCAGGAGATCGGAGAGACATACTATGTCAGCAGTGTCCGCGTCAATCTCGGCCTCTTCCAGGAGGATATCAACGTCATATGGGATCTTGCTCCCCATGACATCTCCATAATGAATTTCCTTTTCGGCTGCGATCCCGTGACCGTCTGCACCTACGCGAAATCATACATAAGGAAGGGAATCGAGGATGTCGCGTTTCTGGTGCTCCAGTACCCGAACAACATAATCGCCCATATCCATGTCAGCTGGCTCGACCCCTGCAAGATACGCAGGACGACCCTGGTAGGCAGCAAGAAGATGCTGGTTTACGATGATACCTCGACCCTTGAGAAGATCAGGGTCTACGACAAGGGTGTGGACATTCAGCCCCATTATGACACTTTTGGGGAATTCCAGCTTGCCTACAGGTTCGGTGACATAATCGTTCCCAAGATACACGATGTGGAACCTCTGAAGTCAGAGTGCGGCCATTTCGTGGAGTGCATCAAGAACGGGACCGTGCCCAAGAGCGACGGACGCGCAGGTCTCTCGGTTGTCAAGGTGGTCGAGCGAGCGTGCGAGTCGGCCAAACTCGGTGGGGCCCCGCTTCTGCTGGAGAGAGAAGCGGGTGACAAATGATCCCTAAGCAGAGACCTGTGGTGGAAACCGGCAAGGGGTGCGTAATAGACGTGGGCGTGCTGTTGGGCTATCCGGCCGCGAGAGGCAAGGATGTAGACTCCGTCCTCGTAGGCGAGGGAGGACGCCTTAGGTCGGGCACCGTCATCTACGGCGGTGTCCGGATCGGCAGGAACCTGCAAACCGGCCACAATGTGGTAATAAGAGAGGAGAACATCATCGGGGATGATTTCGCTATCTGGAACAACTCGGTGATCGACTACGGTTGCCGGATAGGAAACGGTGTCAAAATTCACTGCAATTGCTATGTGGCTCAGTTCACGGTCATAGAGGATAACGCCTTCATGGCACCAGGGGTCACTATTGCCAACGACATACATCCCGGCTGCGAATACTCTTCTGAGTGCATGCGGGGTCCCCATATAGGAAAGGGCGTTCAGATAGGCGTGAACGCTACCATCCTGCCCTACGTGGAGATAGGAGAGAGATGTCTGATCGGCGCGGGAAGCGTGGTTACCAAAGACCTGCCGCCTTATTCGCTGGCATACGGTAATCCGGCGAAGGTAAGAGGAGACGTTCGGGACCTTACTTGCACCAAAGGACTCACCGATAAACCATACAAGTGAGTTCGGCCGGGGAGTACAGTCCGGTGAGTCCCACCGACAAGACTGTCGCTTTCGCGGAGGACCGGTGGGCCGGTTATACGTGATCTTCAGAGGCACATGAAGGTACTCCAGGTAAACAAGTTCTTCTACATCCGAGGCGGGTCGGAGAGGTACTTCTTCGATCTTTGCCGCCTTCTACAGGACCGTGGTCACGAAGTGCTGCATTTCTCAATGAACCATCCGCGCAACAGCGCTTCCGAGCAGCAACCCTACTTCGTCAGTGAAATCGATCTCAATGCCCCGATGGGCCCCGTCGACAAGTTGCGCACGGTCTTTCGGATCCTCTATTCGACCGAAGCGAAGAAGAAGATGGCCCAATTGATCGATGATCTCGAGCCCGACATCATCCATTTCCACAATATAACAAGACAGCTGTCTCCCTCCATAATCGATGCCGCCGTTTCCAGAGGAGTTCCCACCATCCAGACCATGCATGATCTCAGTCTCGTGTGTCCGGCCCATTCCTTCTTCGTGAAAGGCCGGGCGTGCGAAGCCTGTGCAGGGGGCCGGTACTTCCACGCCGTGTCCAAGAAGTGTATAGACGGCCTTGTATCCTCCACTGTCTTAGGGACGTTTGAAGCATACCTTCATGCCTGGATGGGGCTTTACAGAAAGATCGGGCTTTTCATCGCGCCGAGCTTGTTCCTGAAGAGCAAGGTCTCCACCCTGCCCTGGATTAGAAACAGGATTGTGCACCTTCCTTACTTCATACCGCCGGGGCCGGACTACTCCCGGGAGAATGACGGATATGTGCTCTACGCCGGCAGGATATCGGTGGAAAAGGGGGTAGGCACGGTTATCGGAGCCGCCCGCCGGCTAAAGGCGCTTCGCTTCTTAATAGCCGGGGAAGGACCGCTCCTCCACCGCTTCAAGAGAGAAGCAGCCGGCTGCGGGAATATCGAATTTGTGGGCTATGTTTGCGGAGATGCTCTGGAGGAGCTTATCAGGGGCTCCGGATGCGTGGTGGTGCCGTCGGTTTCCTATGAGAATCT
>Ga0180434_10002533_pt1 | contig 24208 bp, 18 predicted proteins | sample SS_ome_7_FD_132453 | JGI IMG/M metagenome (GOLD analysis project Ga0180434, IMG submission 132453) | Hypersaline lake sediment archaeal communities from the Salton Sea, California, USA - SS_1_D_2 metaG | ecosystem: Environmental > Aquatic > Non-marine Saline and Alkaline > Hypersaline >... | reverse complement strand
GTCCAGAGGGGTCTCGCCCTGGTTGATGATGACCAGGCGGGCGCCGCCTTCGTAGGCTACCACGGGCATGTCTGCCGCCGGGGTAACCACCAGGCTGGAGCCGACTACGATGAAGAGGTCGCATCGCTGCGAGTGGCGGTAGGAGGCCTCAAGGTCTTTGACTGGCAGGGACTGGCCGAAGTTGACCACGCTGGACACCAGCTCGCCGCCGCACTCACACCGGCTTCGCCCCTCCTCCCTGTCTACCTGCTCACCGCAGCGCTGGCAGCGCATCCGGGCCACGTTGCCATGAAGCTCGGCCAGGAGTTCGGGGCGTATTCCGGACTTGAGGTGAAGGTTGTCTATATTCTGAGAAATCAAAAAAGCGAGCTTACCCATCTCCTGGAGCTCGAAAATGGCCTGGTGGCCCGGATTGGGTGTGCTGCTGCCGATGTCCGGCCACTCGGTGGATAGCCCCTTGTCCCGCCGGGTCCAGACGCCGTCAGGGCCACGGAAGTCGGGAAGGCCGGAGTCAGTGCTGATGCCTGCGCCGGTGAAGACCACCAGGTAGCGGGATTCGTACATCCAGCGGGCCAGGATATCGACTTGTTCCTCCAGACTGGACTGCATGGCGAACCTCCTGGCTGGGGGCGAAATAGCTATTCCGCAGGGAAAGCGTCTATCCATATCATTCTACGACGTTCGTCCTTGCGCGGCAATGAGGATCCGGGGGTGACAGCGCCCATGCCCTTGCATATACTATTACTGTGATATATCGTCAGTGTAGTTGGCGGAGGAAGTGGTGATACCATGTCAGTAGCGGAGCCGGACTATCCCTCTCAGTACGAGACTGAAGTCTTGCTTAGGGACGGGTCACGTATCCTGTTGCGGCCAATCAAGAGGGACGACGCCGAAGCATGGCTTGCCTTCACGAAGAGGCTTAGCCAGCACACTCTGTACCTGCGCTATCACCATGTTCCCAAGGCCATGACCGAGGAAGACGCGATACGTTTCTGCACGGTGGACTACCGTGATACGTTTGCATTTGTCGGGGAGGTGCTTGAGGACAGTACACGGGAGATAGTGGCTGACGGGCGGTACTACCGGCTGCCGGGGAAACAGTCGGCGGACGTAGCCTTCACCATCGCGGATGGATACCAGGGGAAGGGAATCGGTACGCGGCTGCTGGAGTGGCTTGCCAACGTAGCCCGAGACAATGGCATCACTGCCTTCGAGGGGGACGTGCTCGCGGAGAACGTGGAGATGATGGCGGTGCTGTGCGACTACGGGTTCCACGTCGCCAGTGAGCTTGAGGCGGGGGTCCAGCACGTTACCTTCCCGATTACCCCTACCAGGAGAGTGACCCGGAAAGAGGCGGAGCGTGAGCGCATCTCGACGCTGGCGTCATTGCGCTCGGTGCTGTCACCGCGGTCGGTGGCGGTGATCGGGGCATCGCGGCGGTCAGGCAGTGTCGGGCAAGGGGTGCTGCGGGCAATACTGAGTGCCCGGTTCACCGGGGTGGTCTATCCGGTAAACCCCAAGGCTGCGGCAGTGATGTCGGTCAAGGCATATCCTTCCGTGCTCGATATACCGGATGAGGTTGACCTGGCGGTGGTAGTGGTGCCGGCGGAGGTGGTGAGCCGGGTGGTGGATGAATGCGGGCGCAAGGGCGTGCGCGCCGTGGTGGTGATCTCGGACGGGTTCCGCGAGAGGGGACCGGAAGGGGCGGCCCGGGAGAGGGAGCTACGGTGGGCAACCCTGGGTCATGGCATGAGGCTGGTGGGACCGAACTGCATGGGGGTCATCAACACCGACCCTGACGTGAGTTTGAACTGCACGTTCTCGCTGGTGTACCCGCCCAGAGGAAACGTCGCCTTCCTGTCACAGAGCGGGGCGATGGGCCTGGTGATTCTTGAGCATGCCCGTGAGCTCAATATGGGCATTTCCACCTTTGTTAGCGTGGGTAACCGTGCGGACATATCGGCAAACGATCTCCTCCAGTACTGGGAGCAGGACCCGGAGACGGAGGTCATATTGCTGTACCTGGAATCCTTCGGGAATCCCAGGAAGTTCAGTCGCATCGCTCGCCGGGTGTCGAGGCGGAAGCCCATAGTGGCGGTCAAGAGCGGCAGCACACCGGCGGGCTCGCGGGCGGCCTCCTCACACACGGGGGCGCTGGCTACCTCGGATGTGGCCTCTGACGCCTTGTTCCAGCAGGCGGGTATCATCAGGGTGGACTCGGTGGAGGAGCTGTTTGACGTTGCCACCCTGCTGGCAAACCAGCCCGTTCCGGCGGGCAGGAGGCTGGCGGTGGTAACCAACGGGGGCGGCCCGGGCATCCTGGCTGCCGACGCAGCGGTACACCACGGGATGGAGCTCCCCGAGTTCAGCTCGGAGACAGTCAGCCGGCTGCAGTCGGCGATCGGAAGGGAGCTGAGCTTCAACAACCCGGTGGACCTGACTGCACGCGCGACCAGTGACGAGTTCGAAGCCACTCTCAGGGTGCTTGCCGGGGACCCGGATATTGACGCCGTGTTGACACTGCTCATCCCGCCTTCGGTGATGATACCAGGTGCGACCGGTGACGCGATTAGAAAGGTGGGCCCGGTCTTCCGAAAGCATGATAAGCCGCTGGCGGTGTGCTCCATGGGGTTCAGGGGCGTGCAGACCGAGCAGGCGGCGGGCAGCAGGCCGGTGGCGGTATTCCGGTTCCCGGAGGCGGCCGTGGCCGCACTGGCGCGGGCGGCCGGTTACGGTGAGATATCCCGCGCGCTCAGGGGTACAGTCCCACGCATCCGGGGGATCCGGCGACGGAAGGCTGAGAAGATAATCGAGGCGGCCATCGCCCGTACTGCTCCCAGGGAAGTCTGGCTAAGCCCGGGGGAGATATCAGCGCTGCTGGACTGCTACGGAATAAGGGGAGTCAGTACTGTGGAGGCTAGGACCGCGGATGAAGCAGCAGCCGCTGCCGAAGAGACCGGGTTCCCGGTAGCAGTCAAGCTAGTCTCCTCCAGCATCATTCATAAGACCGATGTGGGGGGAGTCGTCCTTGACCTGGAGTCGAAGAGCGAAGTGAGGCAGGCCTTCGTTGACATAAAGGACAGGCTGGTGGCCGAGGGGCGTGAGTCCGAGATGGAGGGCGTTGCCGTACAGCCGTTCATAAAGGGCGGGATCGAGGTAATCGTTGGCGTGACCCAGGACCCGTCTTTCGGTCCGCTGATGATGTTCGGTGTGGGTGGCATCCATGCGGAGCTTCTCAAAGACGTGGCTGTCAGGCTGCATCCCCTGACCGACCTGGACGCAAAGGCCCTGATCGGCTCGGTGAAAATGGCCAGGCTTTTGGAAGGCTACCGCGGCTCTCCGCCAGCCGATACCGAGGCCCTGGAAGACCTGCTACTGAGGCTTTCCGCGATGGTGGAGGACATCCCCGAGATCTGCGAGCTGGACTTCAACCCCGTGATGGCAATGCCGAAGGGGCAGGGGTACTGGGTGGTGGATGCCCGGGTGCTGGTCAAATAGGTGAGGCAAGCGGCACCTGGGAGAGCAAGTTTGCTCAGGGCATTGCTGGGCTAGTCCTGTCTGCTGAAGGACCAGACCGCCACGGACAGGAGAAGCGCTCCCAGGACATCGGGGCCGGTCTGCCTGTTGGTGGCGGTCATGGTTGCTCCGTGGCCGTTTAGTTCAGGGAGATAGTAGTTAGCTCTGGCAACTATGTTAGCGCTTGCCGGATTGCCTGTTAAGCGCGGGTACCTTGGTGGCTGCGGGTGGTGGATTGCGGGTGGGCGTGATGCCGGACCGGGTTTGTGTGCTATACTGGGGCACCGATGAGGAGGTGAGGGCAATGGCGCAGGTCAGGACGGTGGTGTTTGGGTGCGGCCCGATAGGGTGCAGCGTGGCGAGGTACACCAGCCAGAGACCAGACGTCGGGCTGGTGGGCGCGGTGGATATTGACGCCGGGCTGGTGGGACGGGACCTCGGGGAGGTCGCCGGAACGGCCAGGCCACTGGGAGTCGCCATCAGTGCCGACGCCGACGCGGTGCTATCGGAGGTCAGGCCGGACGTCGTCTTTCTGACCACGAGCTCCTCCCTGGGGGTGGTGCAGCCCCAGGTGGGGCAGTGTCTTGGTGCGGGTGCGAACGTGATATCCACCTGTGAGGAGCTGGCCTTTCCCTACCGGAAGGCGCCCGAGCTCGCCGCCGCGATTGACCGGGTAGCCCGGGAGACGGACCTCACCGTCTTGGGGACAGGTGTCAACCCGGGGTTCCTCATGGATGCCTGGCCCCTGTTCATGACCGGGGTATGCCAGCGCGTGGACCGGGTCAGGGCGGTCAGGGTGCAGGATGCCTCCCCGCGGCGGGGTCCGTTTCAGAAGAAGATCGGGGCGGGCTGTACGATGGAGGAGTTCCAGAAGCTGGTGGCGGCAGGGGCCCTGAGGCACGTGGGCCTGCCGGAGTCGATAGCAATGATCGCCGAGGGGCTGGGCTGGGAGTTGGACGATATAGCTGAGACCATTGAGCCGGTGGTGGCCTCCAGTCGGGTCAAAACGGACTTCGTCGCCGTCGAGCCGGGGCAGGCCGCCGGTGTCAGGCAGGTGGGCAGAGGTCTCCGCGGCGGCGAGGAGCTGATAACGCTTGAGTTCGAGGCGGCGGTGGGCGCGGCCGAGTCCTACGACGCGGTGTACATAACCGGGCTACCCGATATAGAGGTGGTTATCAGGGGAGGGACTCACGGTGACATCGCCACGGCGGCGGTGACAGTGAACTGCGTTCACCGGGTGATGGAAGCCCCGGCCGGACTGGTGACCATGAAGGACCTGCCGGTGGTCTCCGCGCGCGGGAAAGCTACCTGAGGGATATGCCTGACCGTCCGGCTGCAGGCCGGGCTTGTGCGGGAGGGAAGGACCGATGACGGCAGGAAACGTGATGGAGGAATACCTCAGGACCCACCCCGGCTCGGAGAATCTGCACGAGCGTGCCAGGCGGATTCTACCTGCCGATGGCGCCACCCACAGTGCTCGCGTACTTGATCCTTTCCGGCCTTACATAACCTATGCCCGCGGCTCCCACAAATGGGACGTCGATGGGAATGAGTACATTGACTACGTCATGGGGCACGGGGCACTCATACTGGGTCATGCTCATCCGGCGGTAGTGGCAGCAATGCAGGAGCAGGTGGCGAAAGGCACGCACTATGGTGACAATCACCAGCTTGAGGTGGAGTGGGCCGAGCTCGTACAGAAAATGATGCCCAACATGGAGAGAGTGGAGTTCTTCTCCTGCGGGCAGGAGGCGAACCTGATGGCCATCCGGCTGTCTCGCATCTTTACCGGCCGCCGGGAGGTGCTCAAGTTCGCTGATAACTTCCACGGATGGGCGGACGAGCTGGTGGGTGTCGGGACGGGGCTGGTGGCCGATCAGGTGAAGATGATTGCAATGCATGACCGCGAGACGCTGGAGCGCGAGCTCGCGACCCGCGACTATGCTATCCTGCTCATGGAGGGTGGAGGTGCCCACATGGGAGGTCAGGTTCCCTGGCAGCCTGGTTTCGTCCAGGAGGTGTCGGCTCTGGCGCGCCGGTACGGTACCGTGTTCCTGATTGACGAGGTGGTTACCGGTTTCCGGGATGCCCCCGGCGGGTGGCAGTCCATCGTAGGGGTGCGGCCCGATCTGACCAGCCTGGGGAAGGCGGTGGGTGGTGGCCTGGGTGTCGGCGCGCTGGGCGGCCGGGCGGACGTCATGGGAGTACTCACTCCCAAACCTCCCCCGGAGCACTTCCAGGTCCACAGTGGTACGTGGAACGCCAACCCGCTCACCGCATCCGCCGGCGTGGCTGCCTGCCGGCTGTACCTGGACGGGAAGGTGCAGAGGGAGGCCAACGAGCTCGGTGCCTACCTCCGGACCAGGGGCAACGCGGTACTCAGGGAACGTGGCCTGCAAGCTAGTCTCTACGGTCGGAATATCATCTGGCTCTACCTCGGCCCGGCGGAGTACGAGCCGGAGGACGATAGCCTGCCGCCTACCTCGGACGTGCAGCTGCTGGCGAGCAGAGCGCAAAGCCGGCCACGGTTGTGCCTGCACCTGCTCCAGCGCGGGGTTTCCACCATGGGGGCGCGCTTCTTCATCACGTCTATCGCTCACAGTCGTGAGGACCTGGACAGGACGATTGAGGCCCTGGTGGAATCGCTCGGCGCCATGATTGCCGAAGGAAGCCTCTGACGCTAGCTGACCCGGGCCAGGGTGAAGGTGCGGGCAAGTGGCCGGGGGCCCTACTGCTTCTTCTTGACCTGCCAGAAGTGGTAGTCCCGGCTGAAGATGAGGCCCTTCCTGACATCAACACCCTCCCGCGCTCTTCTCAGCCCGGCCCGCGCGTATCTGAACACCAGGAAAGCGAAGACCGCCGCCGAGTAGCTGACCAGCATGCCGGAGCCGCTGATGAGCCAGATGAACAGGGGCAGGAAGACCAGGCCGAGTAGCTGCCCCAGGGCGGGGTTGCTGGTCAGAATGACCGCAATTGCGGTGACGCCGAAGCTCAGGCCGAACTCGCGTGGCACCAGCACCAGAAAGACTCCCATGGCGGCGGCTCCTCCCCTGCCGCCCCGGAAGCGCAGGAACACCGGCCAGTTATGCCCGGCAATTGCGGCGAAGCCGGTTACCAGGACCCACACCTGGGGGATGCCCAGCCATTTCCCGACCGCCACAGCGAGCGCGCCCTTGGCGACATCGGCGGCGAACACCAGGTAGCCGGTAACGGCGCTCACCTCGCGCATGACGTTGAGGGCGCCCATGTTGCCGCCGCCTATCTGCCTGATGTCCATCCCTTTCTTGAGACGGGCAGCGATGTAGGCGGAGGGAATGGAGCCGAGCAGGTAGCCGATGACCACGGAGCCAACTATCTCGGGTACCACCGGGGACTCACCCTCCTTGACCGGTCGTGGTCATTTATCCCCCAGAGCTGGCTAGGTGGTGAACCGTCCGTACAGTGTCGGCAGACACCTGGGCAGGGACTCGATGTCGGCCACTACCTCGTAGCCCATGTCAGTACAGATTGCTCCCAGGTACTCGTGTCCCGTCCGGTCGACGGTCAGGCAGAAGGGGGTAATTCCTTTCCTTCGCGTCTCCACCAGGGCCATCCTGGTGTCGTTGGCGGCGTATTCCCTCTCCAGCCCGTCCTTCCCGTAGCCGTGGTCCTCGGGCCGGCCGTCACTGATGAGGAAGAGGAACTTGCTCCTGGCTGGCTGCTGCTCAAGCTTCCAGGCCGCATGGCGGATCGCCGGTCCCATGCGCGTGCCGTGCTGCGGCGAGATGCTGTCGATCCGGCTCTTCACCTGGTCAGAGAGCTCCTCGTCTAGGTCCTTAATGAGGTAGAACTCCACGTTCTCGCGGCCATAGCCGGAGAAGCCGTAGATGGCATAGGTATCCCCGATGGTCTCCAGCGCCCTTGTCAGCAGCACCAGGCTCTCCTTCTCCAGGTCAATGATACGCTTGAAGTCTTTGGGTCGGAGGAGACTGTCATTGTCAGACTGAAGCCACTCGAAGTAGTCACGGTAGTCCCGGAAGACGGGCTGAGCAAGGTTACCCCTGGGTGTCCGGTTGATGTACTCGATTGTCGAAGAGCTCATGTCCAGCAAGAAGGCCACCGAGACGTCCCGCTCGGTCTTGTTCCGGCGCCAGTATACCCTGCCGTCAGGGCTTTGCCTGGCCTTCCTGGTGATGACGAAGTCCACCACGGCGTCAAGGTCGAAGTCCTCGCCGTCGGTCAGCCTCTTCGCTTTGCGGGAGAACCGCGGATTAAGCAGCTCGAACTGTCTTCTGAGGACCTGCGCCAGCTCGTGGTAGGCGTCCAGGGTGGCGTGGAAGAAGTCCGGGGAGCCTTCCAGGAGGGGCATCTGGCGGACCCGGCACCAGCGTAGCCGGTAGTCGCTGGCGCGGAAGTCCCATTCGTCGTAGAGGTAGGAGTGGGGACCGTCCGCTTCCAGCGCTCCCTCATCCGGGTCGCGGTTGTTGCCGTATTGCTGCTGGAGCCGCGCTTCGGTCTGGTCCCGGTTCACGGTATTCACGCCGAACACGAAAGGCTCGTCGTCAGGGTTGTCCTCCTCCACCGAAAGTACCCCCACCTCGTCGAAATCATCATCCTGGCTGTTCCCCGGTGTCTGCCGGACGGGCCGGGAATCACCGGTGGCGCCCTGGTCCTGACCCTGTGGAGGTGGGCTTCCGTCCTCCATTTGGCGTTTCTGGTCGTGAGAGGCCCGGTACTCTACCTGGGGAGGGCGGGCATAGACTGGTTCTCCATGCCGTTCGGACGCGTATCCCTCCGGCGCGAAGTCAAGCTCCCGGGGAGGAAGTGGTGGAATACCGTCCAGGTCTACCGGCTGCCATCCTTCTGTTAGCACCGGCTCATCGGGCAACGAGCAGGCCACCTTGTGCAGGCTTATGGCGGCCTCGGCGCTATCCTCTACCGTGGAGCCAGGCGCGAGCAGCCACTTCATCACCATGGCGGCAAGGCGCACCGGGGTGGCCAGCGCCGCCGGTACAAGCCAGGTGCCGGACCTTCCCAGGCTCATCTGAAGCAGGGCTTCCAGGAATGCCCCCCTGAGGCGGTAGGCGGTCAGGGGTGGCCGGACGCCGAGTGCCTCCGCCTGCATGCTGCCCAGGTCTCTGGCAATGCCGCGGTACTGCTGACCCACGAGGAAGTCAATACGTCCGTCCTCGGCAATGCCGGATATCTCCAGAGCGAGCGGGCTCCTGTCTATGAGCGCGGAATAGGCGTCCTGGTCCCTGCCGGTGCCGTCCAGCACCAGCCGATAGCTGTCAAACTCGATGTGACCCGCCTGGTGGGTGGCCATCACCTTGTACCAGGAGAAGTTCTGGAGCTTGCTGGGGTAGCGGTCCACGAAGTCCGGTAGAAAGACGGGGTGGCCATCGATGGGGACTTCCACAGGGAGTGGCAAGCCGGCGCCGTATACCTCGGAGAGACCGGCGGACAGCACCGGCGTCTGCTCGCCGGTGAGGGCAAGGCAATAGGCCTCCAGCAGGCTCCGGATTCCGGAAAGCTCCACCCCGGACGAAAGCTCCTGCACGAGCAGGCTGCTCCGGCCGGTTCCCAGGCGGAAGTAGGCGATCCCGCTCTGCTCGCTTCTCCGGAGTATCTCCAGCCCCTCCCGGCACCACTGCTCCAGGCCGGACGTACCCGTCCTGCCGAGGACGAAGGAGCAGTTACGCACGAACTCGGACGCCGCCGGAGTGGATAGGGTAAGTACTTCTCCGGTGAGCGCTACAATGCGTTCGTGAACGGAGCCACGCACCGCTGGCACGGCCTGCCGGAGCTGGTGTAGCATTTCTGCCGGGAATCCCTCAGGGTCACGGAAAGACAAAGCCTCATCCCCTCCTCATACCCTGCCTACTCGAATATGCTCGAGACCACCTCGGCGATGCTCTGCTGTACATCGGGCTCATCGGAGATCGCCCAGACGACGGCTACCTGGCAGGCCCGACGAGGGATGATGCCCTGCGCTACCAGCTTCCCCGCGTAGATCAGGAGCCGCGTGCTCACACCCTCCTGGAGGTGGTGCTCCTTGAGGTTCCTGACCTTCTCGCCGAGCCGGGCAAGGTCCCGGGCCAGGGTCTGGGAGGCACCGCTCTCGTGGGCTATGATGTCCGTCTCCAGTTCCAGTGGCGGGTACCCGAACTCGATCGCGACGAATCTCTGGCGGGTGCTGTGTTTGAGCTCCTTCAGGGAGCTCTGGTACCCCGGGTTGTAGGAGATCACCAGCAGGAAGCCGTCGGCGGCCTCGATGACCTGTCCCTTCTTCTCCACCGGCAGGATGCGCCGGTGGTCGGTGAGGGGATGGATAAGGACGGCGGTGTCTTTGCGGGCCTCCACCACCTCGTCAAGGTAGCAGATTGCACCCGCTTTCACCGCCCTGGTCAGGGGCCCGTCGATCCACCTGGTGGACTCACCTTCCAGCAAGTACCTGCCCACCAGGTCGCTGGCAGTGAGGTCCTCGTGACAGGCAACCGTCACCAGAGGAATGGCATGCTTCTCGGAAGAGGAAGGTGAGTCCGTGGCGCCCGTTTTAATCACGGCGAGCGGCCTTCCGAGGCGGTAGGCCATGTACTCCAGGAAGCGGGTCTTGCCGCATCCGGTGGGGCCCTTCAGGAGCACGGGTATCTGCTGAGAGTAGGCAGCCTCGAAGAGCGTGACCTCGTCCTTCACCGGCAGGTAGTACGGTTCCCTCAGGCTGACGTACTCCTCCACCGGGTGCTCCCGGTAGGCCGTCTTGCTTGCTCTTGCTGGCATGGTGGCCGCTTCCTCCCCGGCCGTCCGTCTTGTGCGGAGGGCTCAAGAGCGATTGTAGCATTGAAAGCTCGTATCTGCAATCCGTGCGATCCGTCCGCCCGGTGCTCTTCTCCAGCGGTGCGGAATGTAGTAGACTTGTCCTGGCGGCCGACCGGTATCCCGGTTAGCCGCGAATCATGCCACAGGAGAGGATGGAGTATGGAAGATAATGGAGAAGGAATGCTCAGCCCCTACCGCGTGCTTGACCTTACCGACGAGAAGGGTCTCCTGTGCGGGAAGCTTCTGGGAGATATGGGTGCGGACGTTATAAAGGTGGAGCCTCCCCGCGGGAGCCCCGCCCGGAACATGGGACCCTTCTACCATGACGAACCCGACTGGCGCAAGAGCCTGGTGTGGTTCGCCCAGAACACCAGCAAGCGCGGGATAACCCTGGACATCGAGACCGTTGACGGGCAGGAGCTGTTCCGGCAACTGGTGCGGACGTCCGATTTCGTGGTGGAGTCCTTCGCACCGGGATACATGGACAGGCTGGGACTGGGCTACGCGGACCTGGAGAATGTCAATCCCGGGGTAATCATGATATCCATAACCCCCTTTGGGCAGACCGGCCCGCACAGAGACTTCAAGGGACCGGAGATCGTGTCCTGGGCGATGTGCGGTTTCATGTCCGGACGCGGTGATGCTGACCGGCCTCCCGTCATGGTGACTCACCATCCCCAGACGTATCTCCACGCGGGTGTCGAGGGAGCGGTGGGGGCGATGCTGGCGCTCTATGACCGGTGGACGACCGGCGAGGGGCAGCACGTTGACGTCTCCATCCAGGAATCCGGCGGCCGCGGTACCGCGCCGGTAGGCTGGGCATTGACACGGGTAAGGATGCCGAGGGGTATCGGCCAGGCGGGTACGGCCGGACTGCGCACGACCTATACCTGGCCCTGCAAGGACGGCTACATCCTCTTCTTTTATGCCACCGGTGCCCAGGGCGTACGCGTCAGCCGGCCCTTGGTGGAGTGGATGGAAGAGGAGGGCATGTCCGACGAGTTCCTGAGCGGGATCGACTGGGCTACCTTTGACCTGCGACAGGCTACCCAGGATACCGTGGACCGGATGACCGAGACCACCCGCAGATTTTTCATGTCCCACACCAAGGCGGAGCTCTTCGAAGGAGCGGTGAAGCGTCGCATCCTGCTGTACCCGGTGAACACCGCCGCCGACATCCTGGATAGCCCTCAGCTTGCCGCCAGGGACTTCTGGAGAGAGATAGAGCACCCCGAGCTGGGTGTCACTATCACCTACCCTGGCCCCTTTGCCAACGCGTCCGGGACACCACTGCGGCTGTCACGGCGCGCCCCTCTCATCGGGGAGCACAACGCCGAGATATACTGTGGAGAGCTGGGTCTTTCCCGTGAAGAGCTTGTGATACTGAAACAGGCTGGCGTAATCTAGGCATTCCGGGTGAGCAAGGGAGAAGAACATGAAGAGAAAGCTGCTTGAGGGAGTGAAGATAGCTGATTTCTGCTGGGTATGGGTCGGTCCCATGACCACCAAGACCCTGGCCGACCAGGGAGCCCAGGTGCTCAGGATAGAGAGCAAGACACGGCCGGGGGTGTGGCGTGTGTCCCCTCCGTTCAAGGATAACGTGGTCGGCTTCAACCGGGGTGGGGTCTTCAACGTCATCAACACCGGCAAGATGAGCGTCACCCTGAATCTGTCTCACCCCAAGGGGATAGAGATTGCTAAGAGGTTCGTGGCCTGGGCGGACGTGGTTACCGAGAACTTCGCCGGCGGGACCATGAAGCGCATGGGTCTGGGCTACGAGGATATCAAAAAGGTGAAGCCGGACATCATTATGCTCAGCGCCGCCATGATGGGGCAGAGTGGTCCGCATATGAACATGCCCGGCTTCGGCGCCCACCTGACGGCGATCTCCGGTTTCAGCCACGTTTGCGGATGGCCTGACCGGGAGCCGGCCGACCTCGGTCACTACACTGACTTCATTGCCCCCCGGTACAATGCCCTGGCCATTCTGGCGGCGCTGGACTATCGCCGCAGGACGGGCAAGGGGCAATACCTGGACATGGCGCAGGTCGAAGGGTGTATGAACTTCATGGCGCCGGTTGTGCTTGACTACGTGGTCAATGACCGGGTTCCGGGGAGAATGGGGAACTACCATCCCGCCGCAGCACCGCATGGGGCCTACTGCTGCCGCGGAATGGACCGGTGGTGTGTCATCGGGGTGTTCACTGACCAGGAGTGGCTGAGCTTCTGTGAGGTCATCGGCAACCCGGAGTGGACCGCTGACCCCAGGTTCGGCACGCTCTCCGGGAGGAAGGACAACGAAGAGGAGCTCAACCGCCTGGTGCAGGAGTGGACCGTCAAACACACACCCGAGGAGGTGATGGAGAGAATGCAGGCCGCCGGGGTGGCCGCCGGGGTGGTCCAGGGAGGAGAGGAGCTGTTTGACCACGATCCCCATCTCAGGTACCGGGAGTTCTACCCTGAGATCGAACACCCTGAAATGGGCCGGTACTTCACCGTGGCACCGCCCTACAAGCTTTCCAAGGCTCCGCACGAGCTGCGCCGCGCTCCCCTGATGGGCGAGCACAACGAGTATGCCTTCAAGGAGATACTGGGCCTCTCGGATGAGGAGATCGCCGAGCTCGTGGTTGAGGGGGTGGTGGAGTAGTCCTCGTGTGCAGTCCTAGCCTTTGTCGCCAGTCCGGCGCGCGGTACGCGTCCTGCGGGCGGACACTACGGTGCGGGCCGCCAGGACCAGGGCCCACGAGCTGATGGTGGCAAAGAGCAGCCAGCCGGACGCCCATACCCCCGGGGGGGCGAATGCCCCGAACCGGGTGAGCGTCCCGAAGACGTTGACCCCCAGGAGGACCCAGGCCACCGAGGTGGCTGCAGCGAGTGTCGCTGTCAGGAGCGCCAGGGGCGTGAGGGGAAGTACCTGCCTCCAGACACGGAGAGTCCTGGTGTGGCCCGGGGGAGTATGTCTTCCTTCCTGGAGCTTGCGGGATCTCCATTGACGCCAGGCGTACGCCGGCAGGACCAGCAGGAGTATCACGGAAAGGGCGGTGGCACCCGTCGCCATGATGTCGGCGGCCTGCCAGGAGGCCAGCCAGGGCGCGGCGGGAAGCTCGAACGGCTGTCCAAGGATGAGGCTTACCACCCCGGGGGCGATGTCATGTACTCGTGACGAGTTCTGGCTGTTTACCAGTACGGCCACGCCGAGGTCAAGCCCGGGAAGAAGCACCATGTCGGAGGCGAAGTTGGCCGTATCGCCACCGTGCCAGAGCATCGGCTGGTGATCGGCTGATACTCCGGTGAACCAGCCCATCCCGTAGCCGATCTTCCGGCCGTCCTGGGTGAACGTGACTTCCGCGGTGTGCATGAGCTCAATCAGAGGTGCGGGTACCATCTGCCGTCCGTCCAGGCGTCCTTCATTCAGGTGCAGGATAAGCCAGCGCCCCATGTCCCCGGCGGAGGACATCACCCATCCTGCCGGTGCGGCACTGCGGTAGGAAGGGGTATTCCTGGCAACGACCTGCCCGAAGCTGATCTGATGTCCATCTGCCCGGTGCATGAGGGCGGCTTCCTCGGGGTAGAGAGTTGTGCTTTCCAGCCCGAGTGGCTCCAGGACGTTCTCCTGCAGGTATTCCTCGAACGCCGTTCCGGTCACCCTTTCCACGATAGCGCCCAGGAGAGCGTAGTTGAGGTCGCTGTACTCAAAGGAGGTACCTGCGGGCTGGTTGAGGAGGATTCTGTCCATGCAGGATACCAGCTTGTCCATGGCATCAGGGCCGGAATGGAAGGCAAGCGGCTCGGCGAATCTGCCCGGCAGACCTGAGGTGTGGTTCAGCAGATGTCGGACGGTGATCCGGCTGCTGGCATCATCGTCGGCGAGGCGGAAGTCAGGAAGGTATTCAGTGGCCGGGTTGTCCAGGTCTATCAGTCCCCGGTGGTAGAGCATCAGCACCGCCAGCGCTGTGAACGACTTGCTGCACGAGGCCAGGTCAAAAACCGTTTGCGAGGTTACGGGAGACGGATTCCTGAGGCTGGCAGCACCGAACCCGCGGACGTACTCGACCCGGTCCCGGCGGACAACCACGACAGCCGCACCGGGGATTCGTTCTTCGGCCATCAGGTCGGAGACGTAGCGGTCAATATCCTCGGAAGGGATTCCTACATCCTGTGCGAAGGCCGGGTTAGATGCCGCTTCCCCATGCAGCACGCCAGTGGCAGTGCCCACCGCCAGCACGACCGCCGCCGCCGTGACCCTGAATGAGTGCCCTGCCTGCATTCGTGCTCCATGGTCTGCTGAGTGCCTGCTACTGCGTGGCGGGTTGATCCTCGGTGACCCTTATCATGAGTACGGGGATATGGCTCGCCCGAAGGACCTTCTCGGAAACGCTGCCCAGTGCCCACCTGGCAATGCCGGAGCGACCGTGGGTGGCCATCACAATGAGGTCTGCATCCTGCTCGTGCGCAAAGCTGCAGATCTCTTCGGCGGGGTTTCCGAGGCGCACTGCCGTCTCCGTCTCTATGCCCCTCTTCTTCAGCCTCCTGGCGATACGGTTGAGATACCTTTCTCCCTGGCGCTGCATCTTGCCCACAGCCGCCGGCAGCTTCACGACCGGCTCCAGTGCGGGCACTGCTGCCGAGGGATCGGCGATCTGCACTGTCTGGCCACGCCCGGTGATGCGTTCGGTTACCGTAAGCAGGAGTATGCCATCGGCCCCGGCGTGGGCGAGCATCTCCACGTGAGGCAGAACGGCCTCGGCGAGCTTGGAACCGTCCAGGGGCACGATAATCCTTTCATACATATTATACATACGTCCTCCTTACCGGCCCGGTTTTCCCACCTCAGGACAGGTTTCCTATTTCCCGTCCCCCGATCGGTCGTCGGCGGGTACCGCCTGGCCCCTGGTCAGATTATAGGTTCTCCTCTGCCGCATTTCAACGGGACAGAGAGCGGGTGCTCACCTGAGCACCCGCTCTCTGTGTTTGCCCGTATGTATTCGTGCTCCTAGCTGTTCAGAACAGCCATCGCCTCTTGCCGGTAGGCGTCCATGAGATACGGAATTCCGGTGACCCGGGCGCACTCATCCGTTAGTGACATGAGGTCATCGCGGGAGATGGCGGGCACGCTGAAGTTACGTGAGCCGGCCATGAGCTGCTGCAGGCCTACCCGGAGTTTCTCGGCGTAGCTGTAGATGCCGATAGCGCCCAGGGGAATGTTATTGATCTCGTCCGGACCGACAAGGCTCTTGACGTCTTCGTAGTTGACGAATATCTCTTCCACCGTAGAGCCGTACTGGCTGACCGTGTTGGGGAGCTTGCCTTCCTGGAGCCAATGGGCGACGTTCTTGCCGACCATGCCGGGAATCATAAGTGCGCGGCCCATGCAGACGGCCTTGGTGAAGGGTGCACCCAAGGCAAGGGCCTTGAATACCCCGTCCTCGCTGCTGAAACCGCCGGCGAAAGCAATATCCGGCGGGCGTTCTCCCTTGTCCGCCAGGGCCTTGCAGAACTGGTAGGCGGCCGAGTGCAGGTAGAGGCTGGGCATGCCCCACTCCTCCATCATCCGCCATGGACTCATGCCGGTGCCGCCGGGGGCGCCGTCTATGGTGAGCAGGTCTATCCTGGCACGGGAGCCCCACTTGATGGCCATGGCCAGCTCGCGCAGGCCGTAGGCGCCGGTCTTGAGGGTAATCCGTTTGAAGCCGAGGCTCCTCAGTCTCTCGACCTCGGCCAGGAACCCCTCCTCACTGACGAACCCCAGCCGACTGTGGCGCTCGAACTCCTTGATTGCCCCGTCCTTGAAGGCTGCCTGGGTGGTGGGACTGGACGGGTCAGGAGTAATGATGTAGCCGCGCCGCTGAAGCTCCAGGGCGCGCTCCAGGGTGCTAACCTTGATCTCACCCCCGATGCTCTTGGCTCCCTGTCCCCACTTCAGCTCGATGGTATCCAGGCCGTGCTTGCTGATGACGTACTCCGCCACCCCTAGCCTGGTGTCCTCCACGTTGAGCTGCACCAGTATCTCGCCGTAGCCGCGGTGGTAGCGTCGGTAGGTCTCGATACGGCGGTCCATGTCCGGCGCCAGGGTGGTCTTGCCGTTGGCATCCCTTTCAAGCCTGGGGTCTATACCGCAGACATTCTCGCCGCATACCAGGGTGATCCCGGCGAGGGCAGCACCGACCGCGAAGTGGTCCCAGTTCTTCCGGGCTATCTCGGTGGAGCCCAGCGCGCCCGTGAATACCGGTACGGTCATCTTGACCTTCTTGTCCCAGCCGTACTCGGTCTCGGTGCTCACTGCCGGGAAGATGGCCGTGTCCGGGTCACCGGTCACTCCTGGCGGGAGTCCCTTTGCCCCCATTGCGTATCCCTGGACATTGAGATGGGAGTAGTCAACGGGGTAGTCCTTGTCTGCTCCGGCGGTGATCTCGCCGAAAGGCCCAGGGTAGATCAGCTCACGGCCGCGAAATGTCGCCTTGAACACCTCGCAATTGCCCGTGCACCCGTCTATGCACCGCGTGCAGATGCCGCTCATGGGCACCACGCTTCGGGACCGGTTAGCCGTCCTGGTGGCCTCGTTGGCGTTCGGTCGCTGAAGGTTCATGCTTTCTCTACTCCTTTCCGAGCTTTGAGCGCCTGCCTGTCGATGGGATCTATCTCCCCGATCTCCGGCAGGACGGCGCATCACTTCCTATGTTCTGACCGGTATTCCCTGCCCGCGGAGATACTTCTTCGCCTCAGGTATGGATATCTCTCCGAAGTGGAATATGGATGCCGCTAGCACTGCGGCTGCCTTTCCCACCAGGACGGCGTCCCGCAGGTGTTCCAGCTTGCCGGCACCGCCCGAGGCCGTCACCGGGATGCTGACTGCCTGGGCGACTGCCGCCGTCATCTCCAGGTCGTAGCCCTCCTTGGTACCGTCGGCATCTCTGCTGGTGAGCAGGATTTCGCCTGCCCCCAGGGATTCCACCCTCTTCGCCCACTCCACGATGTCAAGACCGGTGCCCTCGCTGCCGCTCCTGACTACCACCTCCAGTCGAGGCGCGCTCCCCCCGCGGGGGTTCTTCCGGCCATCGATGGCGACCACAAGTCTCTCTCCGCCGAACTCCGTGACAGCTGCCCGTACCAGTTCCGGGTCCCGGACAGCAGCAGTGTTGATGGAGACCTTGTCTACCCCGATGTCAAACAGGGTCTTCATATCATCCGTGGTGCTGATGCCGCCGCCCACGGCAAAGGGCACGGTGACCACCGCACTGACCTTTTTGACCCACTCGAGCCGGGTGCTGCGGTTCTCCACCGTGGCGAAGATGTCCAGGAAGACAAGCTCGTCGGCCCCTTCGCGGCAGTAGGCCTGGGCGGCCTCCACGGGGTCGCGTGCGTCCCTAAGGTTAGTGAAATTGACGCCCTTGACGACACGGCCTTCCCTGATGTCCAAGCACGGGATGATCCTGATCTCTTCCATGGGTTACAACTCCTTGAAGGGGACCAGGTCCTGGTAGTCCATAAGCGTGCTCATGGAGTGGTTGTCCGCGTCCACACCTGCTTCCTGGGCCGCCGCCACCGGGTTCAGGCCGACCAGCAGGACCATGCCAATCTTGTTCAGTTCCACCGGGATCTCGCACACCGGTTCGCTGATTTCGCCGGTGGCAAGCACTCCCCATATACCGGCGCGCGCCAGCGCGGCAATCACACCCTCGGCTATGGTACGGCCGGGCGCGGGTATCTCACGGAAGTTGGCCAGTATGCGGCCGTTACCCGTCCTGGCCACCTCTCTGACTGAGGTCATGCGTGCCCGAACGAATATCGCGGCGGGGTCCAGCGTGGACCCGGCATAGTCGATCAGCTCCACGAAGCGGTGAGGGGCATGCTGGCTGACCTGCACTATCCCCCCGAAGCGGGAGCGGACGGGGACGCCCGCTTTCAGAAGGGTGCCGTTGAAGACCACGCTGCAGACCGTCGCCAGGCCGATCTGTCCGCGGGGGACGGTGAGCTCGCCCAGCCGCTCTCCCTCAAGCGCCACGGCAACCCGGTCACTCACGCATATTTGGGCTTCAAAGGTGGGCCGCATGGCGTCGAGCGCCCGCTTGAACCGGTCGCGGAGAAAGAAGGAGACGTTGACGGGCACCTTGCCGGTGAGGGCCTCCGGTTCGAAGTCAGTACGGAAGGCGAGGAGGTCTATCTTGGAGATGGCGAAGCCGATTTTGTCCTCCACCAGGGCGTTGTCCACCTCTTCGGCTCCCAGTCGGGTGAGCATACGTCCCTCTCGCGGCCCCTGAAGGCGGGTAAGGCCTCTGCCGTCCATGAGCTTGAGATGGTATCTCACCGCCCTCTCCCCGAGGTCAATACCGTAGTCCTTCAGACGCCGGGTGATCAGTCTAGCGCCAAGAGGCTCGTCAGATTCCTTGAGAATCCGCATGATGGTGATGGCTTTTCTCTCTACGTCATGGACTTCGAAGCCCACTCCGGATCTCCTTCCTGTGGGGGGTGAGAGGAATAGGCTGTAGGACACCGTTTGCCACAATATCACAGCCCCTAGCCGGCTGTCAAAGACGCAGAGTCCGGCCGTATCCGTGTGGCGGGATTGCGAACGGCACCGAAGATTACCGGATGGGATCGGAACCCTGTCGCGGGGAAAAGGAAAGCGGCACGTCCCGAGACGAGAGCGTGCCGCCGGATGAGCAGGGGGCCGGAGACCTAATCCCGGCAGCCGAGGATGGAGACCGCGCAGGTGAATGAGCCGGGGGCGCCACCCAGATTGTGGGTCAGGCCGAACTTCGGGTTCTCTATCTGCCGGGGACCGGCTTTGCCCTGGAGCTGCTTGTACATCTCGTAGATCATGCGTATGCCGCTGGCGCCGATGGGATGGCCAAAGCACTTCAGACCACCGTCAGTGTTCACGGGCAGGCCTCCCTCCAGGGTGAAGAAGCCGGACTCGATGTCCTCGCGGGCGTTACCTTCTTTGCTCCACTGCATATCTTCGTATATGATGAGCTCGGTGATGCTGAAGCAATCGTGCACCTCGGCGCAGCTTATCTCCTCGCGGGGATTGGTGACACCCGCCTGCTCGTAGGCCATCCGGCTGGCGCTGCGGGTCTCGTCAAAGTGGGTGAAGTCATAGTAGTCGCGTAGCATGCCCTGGCCCGCGCCCACGGCCAGCCCGAACCCCTTCACAAGCACGTAGTCATCCCGGAACCGGGAAGCATTCTCCACCGAGGTGATCACGGTTGCCGCGGAGCCGTCACTGACGCCGCAGCAGTCATAGAGGCCCAGCGGGAATGCCTGTATGGGGGCATTCAGCGCCTGCTCGATGGTGATCTCCCTCTGGAAGTGGGCCTTGGGGTTTAGAGAGCCATTATGGTGGTTCTTCACCGCGATGTTGGCCAGAAGTCGTTTGCCTTCTTCGTAGCTCAGCCCGTAGCGGTAGAAGTAGCGGTTGGCTGCCAGGGCAAACTGGGCCGGCGGTGGGACCGGGGCGGATATCTGCGCCGAGGGCTGACCACCTCCGCCGGTGAGAAAGCCCACGCCTGAGTCTTTGAGCTTCTCCACTCCGGCCACCAGCACGAGGTCGTAGATGCCCGCAGCGACGGCGAAGCAGGCATTCATCATCGCGTCGGTCCCGGTGGCGCAGAAGTTCTCCACCCGGGTAACCGGAATGTAGTCTGTCTTGAGTGCCTGGGCAAGCACCTGGCCGGACATCTGGTTCTGGGTACCGAGCCACGCCGCCTGGATGTCTTTCGGGTCTACTCCCGCGTCCTCAAAGGCCTCGTAGCATGACTCCACCAGGAGGTCATCGGTGCCCATGTCCCAGCGCTCGCCGAACTTGGAGCATCCCATGCCAATAACGGCGACCCTATCCCTGATGCTCTGCATTGCCCTCCCTCCGCTGCTACAGACTGGCAACAAGTGTATTGGGTAGGGCGTGGTGATGTCAAGCAGAGTAGAATTATGTTTGCCAAGCCGTGGAAGAACATGTCACAATGTCCTGCAGGCGAATGCGCTGAGTGCGATCGGGGGGAGGAGCAATGCAGTACCTCGACTTCGGAAGGCTGGACTGGAAAGCCAGTGCGCTTGGCTTCGGTGCCATGCGTCTGCCCGTGATCGACCGCGAGCCCGCTAACGTGGATGAGCCGGAGTCAATCCGCATGATCCGCTACGCTATTGACCACGGCGTAAACTACCTGGACACCGCCTATCCCTATCACGGGGGAAACAGTGAGCGTGTCGTGGGGCGGGCGCTGAAGGACGGCTATCGCGAGAGAATGAAACTGGCGACCAAGATGCCGGTGCGGATGGTGGAATCGCCTGGTGATTTCGACCGCTTTCTGAACGAGCAGCTGGAGCGCCTTGACACGGGAATAGACTTCTATCTTCTGCACGGGCTGAATGGTCAGAGCTGGCCAAGGGTGCGGGACATGGGGATACTGAACTGGGCGGAGCGGGCCATCGCCGACGGACGCTTTGACCACCTGGGCTTCTCCTTCCACGATGATCTGGATACATTCAAGGGTATCGTAGACGACTACGATAACTGGCTCCTTGCCCAGGTCCAGTACAACTTCATGGATACGGAGTACCAGGCGGGCACTGAGGGGGTCCGGTATGCTGCCGGTAAGGGTCTGGCGGTTGTGGTCATGGAGCCACTTCGCGGAGGGCGGCTGGCTAACGCACCACCCCAGGTCGCCCGGGTGTGGGAGAGTGCCCTCACCCACCGGAGCGCGGTGGAGTGGGCACTGCAGTGGGTATGGAACCAGCCCGAGGTCTCGCTGGCCCTCAGCGGCATGAGCACCATGGAGCAGGTGGTTGAGGACGTGGAGATAGCTAGTCGCTCCGGCCCGGGAACCCTGACGGCGGAGGACCTGGCGCTGATAGAGCGCGCCCGAGACGCATACCTGGGCCTCAGCCCAATCCCCTGCACCAGCTGCGGTTACTGCCTGCCCTGTCCCAGCGGGGTCAACATTCCGCGCGTGTTCCAGATATACAACGAGTGCATCATGTATGACGACCCCCGCACCGGTAGATTCCGGTATCGCGGGCCCCAGGGTCTCAGCGAGGAGGAACGCGCCGACAACTGCATCGAGTGCGGGGAGTGCCTGGAGGCGTGTCCGCAGGATATAGATATCCCCGAGTGGCTCAAGAAGGTCCATGAGCTGCTTGGCCCCAGGGAGTGAGCCGGGCTGGCGCAGAGGCGGCATGATGACCGCTCGCAAGCACTCGCAGGTAATCATTGAGGAAGTGGGTAATCGCCCGCGGGACAGGGTCGAGGCAATCATGGACGCCCTTGCCCCCCGCACCTTTGCCGGTGCCACCGTCCTGGTCAAGCCGAATATGGTCGGTCCTTCCTCTCCGGAGCTTGGTCACACCACCCATCCCGCGCTGGTGCAGGCGGTGGTGCGGGCCTGCCTGGAGCGCCGCGCCAGGGTGGTGGTGGGTGACAACCCCGGGGGCATAAACCGCACCCCGCGTAACGTGGCCGTCGCCACCGGAATCCTGGATGCTTCCGAGGGGTGCTTCGCCTCCATATCCGAGCGCGTGGTGGAGAGAACCGGCGAGGCGACCGGTCTGAACCTGGTGGTCTCCCGGGCAATCCTGGAAGCGGACTACATTATCAATCTGCCGGTCTTCAAGACGCATACCGGTATGGTAGTCACCGGTGCACTCAAGAATACCTACGGCTATCTCGCCGGGGCCTGCAAAGCAGCGCTCCATCTCAAGGCCACAACCACCGCCTCCTTTGCCGGGGCCGTCTGCGATGTCTACCAGGTGCGTCCACCGGACCTGCACATCATGGACGCTATCACTGCCCTGGAGGGGAACGGTCCCTGTCACGGGGGACACCTGCGAAGGGTGGGGAAGCTGCTGGCGAGTACTGATGCCGTGGCGGTGGATGCTGTCATGGCGCGGATGATGGGAGTCGAGCCGGGGCTGCTTCCCGTCCAGGCGGAGGCGCAGGGACGCGGTCTTGGTACCCTGGAAGAGGCGGAGATAGACCTGAAGGGCGAGCTGGTGCCGATACCGAACTTCCGTATGCCGGTTACCTTTGCTCCACTCTTGGACCAGGAATCGCGCCGGGAACTGAGGAGACTCTATCCCGGGGGAATGATGCGGGAGCGGGTGGCGGCCAAGCCGGTATACAACGAGGCCCTGTGCGCGCGATGCGGGGACTGTGTTTTGAACTGCCCTGCACAGGCTCTTGCCCTGGACCCCGAGTTCCGCATTAGCGATGACTGTATTGCCTGTTTCTGCTGTGTTGAGCTGTGTCCGGAAGGTGCGCTTGAGGTCCCGGATATAAGTGCATTCCGTCATTACTAGTGCCCTGGAGCTGACATACGTGGAAGGATTGTTCCAGACGAGACCATTGTTAGATAACCATTCCGAACCTGATTCGGAATCCAGGTGGGATGGGGGAAGTGGATTCCGGCTTGCGCCGAAATGGTGATTTGCAGAAGACCCATGGTTAGAACCGCCGTAATTACTCAGCGAACTCTGGAAACAGGATACTAGTGTTACTCCCATGCGGCGGTGGTTGACTGTTGCTCCAGGGGTATCTGTTCGGGCTTCGAGCTTCCGGTTGCCATGAGATTACCCCTTACCTCGCCGCGGGCAGTGTAGAAGGGTGGTATACCATGAGCAGTGAGACCGGCGTGTACATCAGGCTAAGGGAATATCTGGACAGGCTACCGATAGGCTACCCGGCGACCGAATCGGGGGAGGAAATGCGCGTACTCCGGCACCTCTTTACTCCAGAGGAGGCGGAGCTGGCTCTCAACCTCTCCATGACGCCCGAGCCACTGGGGCGCATTCACAGGCGGCTCAAGAAGACCGGAATCTCACGGTCAGACCTAGAGAAAGTGCTGGACCGGATGGTGAGCAAGGGGTCTATCATGGGTGGGGAGAAGAGGGGCGAGAAGACCTACAGCATGGTTCCCCTGGCCGTCGGCATGTTCGAGTTCCAGGTAGACCGGCTCACCAGAGGCTTCGTGGAGGACATGTGGCAGTACCTGGGTGGCCCCTTCGGTGAAGAGCTGCACCGGACCAGGACGCCTCAGCTTCGGGCCATCCCGATAGAGAAGAGCCTGCCGCTTCCCCGGGACTATCCCATCAGCACGCATGACAGCATCCGGGAGCTGGTGGATGACCTGGACGGGCCGTTTGCGGTTACCAACTGCATCTGCAAGCAGGGCAAAGATATCCTCGGGGATAGCTGCCGGTACACCGATCTCCGCGAGGTCTGTCTCCTGTTCAAGGGCATGGCCGAGTATATGCTTGGTCTGGGCATCGGGCGGACGATTACCAAGCGGGAGGTCTTTGACATCCTCCAGAAAGCGGCTGAGGCCGGGCTGGTCCTCCAGCCACAGAACACGCAGCGCCCGGAGTTCGTGTGCTGCTGCTGCGGCGATTGCTGTGGGATACTGGTCAGCGCCAAAAAGCTCCCCCGCCCGGCGGAGCTTTTCGCCAACAACTTCTATGCGGTGGTCAATCCGGATATGTGCAACGGCTGCAGCGACTGCCTGGAACGCTGCCAGATGGAGGCGATCACAGTCCCCGGCGACGTGGCCCGGGTTGATCTCGACCGTTGCATCGGCTGCGGCAACTGCACCGTGGTCTGTGCCGCTGGAGCGGTCGAGCTGCGCAAGAAGGACCGGGAAATGCGCCCTCCGAAGAGCATGGACGCTCTCTACCAGACGATCCTGGCCGAGAGAACGGGCAGGTGGCACATGCTGAAGACCGGCGTGAAGATGCTGCTGGGCATGAAGGTCTAGCGCCCGGTGAGGGATGTGGGCGGTGTCAGCGAACCTGGATGCGGGCGTACTCCGTCTGGCGTGCTGACACGCCGTGTTGCGTCAATAGAAAGTGTTACCGAGTGGGTAGTGGTTGCCTCATAATCCCGGTTACCGAAGCCTTTCTCCCCTTC
>Ga0180434_10002531_pt1 | contig 24211 bp, 25 predicted proteins | sample SS_ome_7_FD_132453 | JGI IMG/M metagenome (GOLD analysis project Ga0180434, IMG submission 132453) | Hypersaline lake sediment archaeal communities from the Salton Sea, California, USA - SS_1_D_2 metaG | ecosystem: Environmental > Aquatic > Non-marine Saline and Alkaline > Hypersaline >... | reverse complement strand
GGCGCACGCCCAGGCCGCCCGTCAATCGCGCCGTCGTGCCCGGGAGCGTGACAGCACCAACGGCCCCTACGTGCTCACTTTGCCCCCGCCCCTTGTCCCCCACAGTGACCCCACCACCAGCATCGGAGCTGCCTGATGATCACTCGAACCTTCGTGCGCGCCTGCACTGCCTCGATGCTCGCCCTCACCATCGGCATTACCGCCCCTGGCCTGGCGCACGCTGCCAGCGACCCCACACCTCGATCGCAGCAAGAAGCAACGGCTGTTGCTTTCAGCCTGGACCGCACCTATGCGCTAGCGAAAGGCCGGTGGCCGCGGGCAAACAGTGTGCGCCTGTTCAACGATTCCATGAGCCCCGGGCAGATCACCGTGACCGATAACAACGGTGCCGTTGTGTTGACCAAGAAAGCCAAAGCCAGCGGCCAGACCTACATCGACTTCCCGAAGCCAACCCAGATGCTCACCCGATACACGATCACCGCCACGCAGGCCGATGGCGCCTCGATCTCATTCCCCTTCGCCGTGGTCAACACTGGCACGGACCACTACCACTGGCCCAACGTCGATAAGTGCACGACCATCACCTGGACGTACGACGACTCCAAAGCCCCCAAGAAGGGGCGCACCCTGCGCAAGGACCTCGCGAAGGCGATGCGCACCATCACCGAGCACACCGGCGTGACATTCCAGCGGGCCGACAGCCCTAATGCCGCGGACCTGACATTCCGATGGAGCAAACTTCCCGGCCGCCAGATCGCCTACGCCCGAGCCGATGATGTGCGCTTTTCTCGCACACACCGCGCTGCCCGAGACTCCAACGCAGGTTTCAAGGCTGGCGGCCGCGCCTGGGTCGCGGTGCACGAAATCTTGCATGTGATGGGCATGCAGCACACCGACGAACCCGGCTCGATCATGAACGCCCGCATGGGGAACCAAAAGGGTTTCACCGCAGCCGACAAGGCGCTGATGACCGCGTTCTACAAAATGCCGAATTGCTCGACCTGACTGGCCGTTCGCCCTGACACCTGCCCGCCCATCGGGCTAGCGTGGCGTGCATGAGACCCCGGGGGATCCGAACAACCGTGGCCAGCGCGGCGGTGGCGCTCGTCCTGGGAATGGTCACCGTTCCCCCGGCCGCGGCGTGGGGCAACGGGTGGGATTGGTGCTCCAAGGTCTCCATGAAAACCAACGGCAGCGCCGTGACGTTTCGCGGCAACTGTGACGGTGGCCGACTGAAACTCACCGGCACCTGGCGCAAGCGCTCCGGGGACTTCAATGTGCGTGGATCCCTTGGCCGTGACCGCGTGAAACTCTCAGGCATGGTCGATCAGTTGGTGTTGATACGCGGTTCCATCGATGGCCGGTACGTCGATATGGACGGCTCAGAGTTCGGTGGGGGCTGCGTAATCAACGGCTGGATCGGTGACGAATATGACAACGGGCACTACGGCAGCATGCTTGGGCGTATGTGCTCGCTGATGGCCTACAACTAATCGCCCTGCCCGCTAGCTGGATTCGTCTTTGCGGTACTTGTACGGGAACTTCAGGTACTCGATTTTGGTGACGTCACCGTCGTGCACCTGGCTGCAGTGCCGACAGAACGCTCGACCCGAGAGCATCCGTTCGTTGGGGACGATCTGCCCCACCCTGACCTCAATGGCGCAATTCGAACACCGCCGCGTGACCAACGCCAGGGGTCCTGGCGTTGATTCCAGGGGTGTGCTGTTTTCCATATCGCGAAGGTCCTGCTGCCAGTCCCGCAGCACCTGCGGCCAGGCGGCATTCAAGCTGTCGCTGATGTCCTTGACCAGTTGCGTGGACGGTTCGTAGTTCTTTTCGGTGCTCATATGGTCGTTTCGCTTCCGTGTAAGAACGTCGTGGCTTTCGTGGTGACGTTGTTTCCCTACACACCATACCCGGAAAATTGAACGAACCGAGAAACGAAAAAATCGTTGGGGGAATTGGGTTTCTTAGCGTCATAACTTTTCGCTCGCCATAACTCCTTAGCGTCATAACTTTTTGCGGGCGACTCGCGCCGCGAACGTTTCCCCTGCACACCGACGTGGCCCATCACAGCGCGCCACCCGCGAGTGTTTACGCAGCTGCGCCCGGTTCGTAGCGGGTTTCCATGTCCACCATGCGAACCTTGTCGCCTTGGAACAGCACGCGTACATCTCCAGTACTGCCTGCACGCTGCTTGCCGACAATGATCAACGCGGTTCCGGCGTGCTCGCTTTCTTCGACACTCATCTCTTCACGGTGAACCAGCAAGATCACGTCCGCGTCGGCTTCCAGTCCGCCGGATTCGCGCAGGTCGGCCATCTTGGGGCGGCCGCCTTCGCGTGATTCGGAGTTACGGTTCAACTGCGAGAGCACTACCACCGGCACTCCTAGTTCCTTAGCCATTAGTTTCATGTGCCGGCTCATCGCTGCGACTTCTGTAGCCCGGTTCTCATGTCGAACACCCGAACTCATCAACTGCAGGTAGTCCACGACCACCAGGTCTAGCCCTTGGGCTGCCTGCAACTGTCGCGCCTTGGCTTTCACATCCGACGGCGTCAAGGATGCGCTGTCATCGATCCACAAGGGCGCTTCACGTAAGGAATCCGCCCGCTGTGCGATCTTCGCCCAATCAGCTTCGGTCAACCGTCCCGATCGCACGTGTGCATAGTCCACCGAGCAGTGTGCGGCCAAGATGCGATCTAGCAGCTCTTGCTTAGACATCTCCATGGAAAACACTGCGACCTTCTTGCCGCGCGCGATCGCGTTGTAGCGGGCCAGGTCCAGGCCCACGGTCGTCTTACCCGAGCCCGGCCGTCCACCAATGATGATCATCTGCCCCGGCTCGAGGTTGCCGATCATCCGATGTAAGTCACTCAAGTGAGGGCGCACTCCTTCCTCGTCGCTGCGTGCAGCTCGTGCCTCGATGGACTCCAGGTGCGGCATAAATAAGTCATCCACCGGCAGCAGCGTGGACCGGTTGCCGGTGTTGTCGCTGAGTGCGTCGAGTTCGGAGTACCCAACGGTGAGCACATCGGCGGCCGGTGCGCCGCTGGCGGCTGCCTGGGCGAGGCGGGCAGCCGCCGTTGCCAGTGAGCGCTTGATGGCCGCATCACGCACGATCGCGGCGTAATAGTTGGCGTTCGTTGCCGTGGGCACCTCAGCGACGAGTGCGTGCAGCGCCGCTGCGCCACCTACGCGCGCTAGTTCCCCGCGAGCCAGCAGCCCGTTGGACACCGTCACCGGGTCGGCGCTGCCGCCGCTCATGAACACCGAGCAGATCTCCGCGAAGACCGTTTGGGCTTTGGGGTCGTAGAAGTTCTCTGGCTTCAACCCGAGTTCGAGGACGTCTCGGATCGCCCCTTCGGCCAGCAGCATCGCGCCCAAGACTGAGCGTTCGGCTTGGGTGATGGCTTCATTGGGTGCGCCGTCGACGGCCTCGCTCATGTGGTTGCCCTTCTTGGTGGTGCCGGCCTAGGCGGCTAGCTGTGAATCGGTATCGGATGGCGGGGTCGCCTCGGCGCGGAGTTCCTTCAAGATCTTGGAGATGTTTGACCGGTCTTTGCCGAGCGTCCGGGCGGCATCTGAGGGCGTGATGGTGGGGTTGTCGCGCAGGAGTTGTTCGACCTGTTCGCGCACGGTGCCGGCCGGGGGTGCCGCGGCCGGGGCGGGGATGTCCACTGTGGTGAGGGCTGCGGCTGGGGCGGGAACGGTGTCGGGAACCGGGGCCGGGCGCGGTTCGCTGGCTTGTGGGCGTGGTTCGGACGCCCCGGTGTCCTCGGCTGCCGGGTGAGCGGTGTGGGCGGGAGTGGAATCACGTTGGCCGGCTTGCAGTCGGTAACGGTAGGCCCGCAACAAGGCTTCCAAACTCAACGCCAGCACCACCGGCGGGATCGCATGCACCAGGCGGCTGACAATCGAGGGGTCGGCAGCGGTGATGTTCCCCCACACGCTCAGCCCCACGCCGGTCAGGGTCAGCGTCCACGGATACCACGCCCGCATGCCGGTCAAGGTTGCGTGGACGACCCCCAGCGACCCGATCAGGGTCAACCCATCCACGATGAGAGGGAACAGCCACGCCAGCGCAGGACTGAACCCGGCCGTGAGTGCGAGTTGCCGAAGACCGGTGAAGGACAACACCGCGGCGGCGATAGCGATGCCGACCACGGTGGTGCTGGCGATCCGCCGGATCGCCTTCTCCCCTGCGGGGCTGATGCCGGGCACTACGTGGGTGGCCACCGGTCCTGCCTTCCTGCTGGGCGCCCAGGTGGGCGCACGCTCGATCGCCACGAGGTATCTCTCCCCGAAAAAGTCCGCCGTCGGTCACCTGGGGATGTCACACCCCCAGAGTTGACTGGGAGTCATCAGATAGGTCAACACACAGAAGAGATGAGCCACGTCTCCGGTAGATACCAAGCCTTGGACAGCGCTCCACTGCCCGAAATTGGGGAGTTGACGTTGTCACCGCAGGCTTCAAGGTGCTGCTAGGTAGACACGAAGGGACACACACATGAGCCAGGCCTCGTACACGAAGTTCACCAGCTTCGATCAGCCCGATGGCGCCGGGATCCGCGCCCAAGTCTTCGTCACGGAGATGACCGCACCGTTGAAGGAAGTCAGACGCGGGGATTCGGTCACCACCGTGGTCGTGGATCACGAGGCCGCCGGGATGCAGTACCCGTTCACCGCGTACGCCACCAACGAGTCACCGTGGATCGACGAACTCGAATCCCTCGCCGGCACCGGCCAGTTGGTGAGCCTGCGGGCCGAAACCAAGCGCAAGCCCAAGGACCGCGCCAAGAAGCCCATCAGTCGGCGGCTCGCGCTGCGCGCCAGCGAGGTCGTACCCCACGACGAGGTCTTGCCGGACATGAACTCCAACAGCATCAAAGCGTTGGTTGCCCTGAACGGTGTCTTCGGTCCCGAAGCCCTCACCAACCCCGACGAGGACCGCAAGTGGCGGGACATCGGGCAAGAGAACGTGCCGGCCTACATCGACATCAACGAAACCCCGCAGCACGCAGCCGCCGGAGCCGCCGGCATCACTCAGCCGGCAGTTGCCGTGGACGCGACACAGATCGCCGCCGCGATGATGGCCGCCAACGCTGCCGCAGCACGCACTGTCCTGGAGACGATGGCCAGTGAAGGTGGACATGACCTGTTCCGCGTCAACGCCGTGTTCGCCCAGGCAATCCTCGACCCGGCCGCTGATCGTTCCGCCCTGGAACGCTTGGCTGATACGGCAACCGCCGTCAAAGGCCAGGTGCGTTCCTCGCGGCTGCGCGAACTGCAGCCGTGGATCGCCTTCGATGCGCACGGTCGCCGCAACTTCGCGTCCTATGAGTACGCCGGCGCCTGCTACACGCTGGGATGGGCCGAGACGTTCGTGCGCACTCCCGGCCGGGTCGGTGCCGCTGACGACGAGGCTGGCTTGAAGAAGCAGGCACGCTTCATCGCCGATGGGGTGCTGCAGATCGCTGATGCTGCGCAAGAAGGCCTGTACCGCCAAGCCCACGGCCGCGAAGTCAGCGCCGACCGCAACGCCGCCAGCCACCGGCAGGCCCGCGAGGCTGCCCAGCGCTGCCTGGAGCGTCGCTGGGACGAGTTGGCGCCGGCGTTGCACGACAACTCTGATGAGTGGAAGCAGTTGGCCGATGTGATCATCGCTGAGGCCACCGAGTCGTTGGTGACCGCGAGCACCTTGGAGATCCCCGAGGAACGAACGTGGGGTTCTGTCCCAGTGAACACCGAAAACGCCCCCACCGGTGACCCAGTCGTTGAGGACACCGCTGGTGACTTGCCCGGCCCGGTGTTGGAGTCCGTCGCCGACACCGCACCGCCAGCCCCGTCCACCCCGGCCACCCCGACATCGGTGTTGCCTGTCCCGGCCTGGGAAGCACCCGAACTGGGGCCCTGGACCGTCGATGAGGGTGGCGCCAAACCCGACCCCAAGGACACCAGCGGCTGGACGACCGTTCTGGCGATGGCGAACCTGCCGCTTGATGACAGCACCGTCAGCGACTTCCTCATCTCCGCGTTCGGCACCGACACCATCACCGAGGTCGCGGCTCCGCGAGTGTCCGCGTTGATGGAGTACCTGCGCAGCCAAGCCAGCGATGCTCAGACCGGTGTTGCTGCGCTCCAGGCTCTGCTGGGTGTCCGCGCTGCGGCGTAGGGGTCAGTGATGGCTGAACTTCCCGCCTTGCCCGAGGGCATGGCTGCGTGTGGATGGTGTGGTGCGGGGTTGCAGTTACGCAACGGCGCACTGCCCTCGACCTGCCGGTTTTGCGGGTTGCGTCCCCAAGACGGGATCCGCACCGCCAAGGCCGCCAAGGCCCGCAAGACCAGCAGCAGACGCGGCTCGGTTGCTCGCGCGCGCATCACCCCGCTGAACCCCGACCCCATTGGGGAGCCGATTTTGGGGGTGGACCCGGGATCGAAATACACCGGCGTGGTGATCCGTGACGGGGATGCGGTGTTGTACGCGTCAACGTTGGTGTGCCCGGAGAAAACCACGCCCGTGGACTGGTCTCGCCTGGTGCTCGATGAACTGAAGGTGCTTCTTGCAGCACGGGCGAACCTGCCGATCGCTATCGAGGGGGTCTCGGACCCGAAGGGTTTCTTTCGTGGCTCTCGCTCGCCGATCAACCCTGGGCACCTCATGCGCGCCGCGATCGTCCTGGGCAGCGTTGTTGGTCATTTCACTGACGCGGTGATCATTCCCCCCGGCGGGAACGGATCTCAAACACCCGACCACTACCCCGATTGCCTGGTGGGTAGGCGCCCCGGGGACCTTCCTGGGTCCGGCAACGGATCTAGGACACGCAATCACGAGCAGTCCGCGTACGACGTCGCCGGCAAGGGTGCTCGCCAGCTCAACGACACGGTTAACAAATCCGTAAACACCAACTCATTCAATGGGTGATCTGGTAGCAATGAAACGCAGGGAACACGGGGAACGGGGAACGAGCGTGGCTAGCACCGACGTGCACAGGTTTGCCAACCCGCTGATCGTCGAATTGCCGGATGCGGCGTGCATCGGCGAGGCGGACCTGTTCGGTGATGAAATCTTGGACATTCCCTCGATTAGTGTGATGCGATCACCCGGGGGCCGACAGATCGCCAGCCGGCAGCGCAGTGAACAAATCGCCAAGGCCATCGCCGTGTGCCACAGCTGCGCGGTGCTGGAGCAATGTCGAGATTTGGCGTCGCGGGTGGTGATGTTCGGGGTGGCCGGTGGGTTGCCGCCGGAGGATCCGGCGCGAGCGCACCACAACTCATCACCGCCATCGGCGTCACCGCATTCGAAGCCGGCTCCCACGGCGGTGGATCCCGCCCGCGTTCTCCAACTCCTCGAGCAGGGTCTGGACTCGCGTGAAGTAGCCGCCGAAGTGGGCTGCTCTGATCGCACCGTTCGCCGGATCGTGATGCGAACGGCCATCAGGCAGGCGCCGGTGCCACCCATCGAGGACATCCCTTTCCTAAGTGACCTTCCGGTCTACAAACCAAACGAGGTTGCCTACTTCCGCACTGATGGACCCGAGCATCCCGCGGATGCCCCCGAACGCCCCGAGGCTCCGGTGATGCCCGCAGCAGTGGAGATGTCCTCGCTGCCGAATGGGCGCACCTTGCATGCCAGTTTCGACAGGCTCCCGGCGTGCATGGTGGCGTTGTTGGATTTGTTCATCCCCGGTTCACCGTTGGCCCGTGATGAGATTCTTGAGGCCACCAGCGGGTACGTGTCCACTGGCCTTGCCTTGGCGACCTGGTCCAGTACCGCGTCCCAACCCACATCGGACTCGAACGTGCGAGTGCTGCCACCGGGCATGGGGGCCGTCAAATACGAGGACCGCGTCTCCCGCGGGGCGCGTTCCTACATGCTCACCCGCATCCAAAGCCTGATCGACTCCCGCTGTCTTCTGCCCACCAGCGACGGGTTCTTCACGATCAGCCGACAGGCGTTGGGTGACTGGCTGCGCTACCGCTACAGCCCACACGGGGAAGGACAACTGTCCCTGGACTTCCTCGCCTCATAACGGGCCGACTCGCATCGGGAATGCAGCTGTATCGGGACCCGAAACCATTCTTTGTCACGTGCGTGGGCGCGCGGCCGACGGTGACTGTCTGACCCGTCAGATACGCATTAGTGAACGCATCAACCACTGCACGAAGGAGCACGATCTCATGAGCAACACCATCACCATCGTGGGTAACTTGACCCGCGATCCTGAGTTGCGTTTCACCCAAGATGGAACGCCCGTCGTCAGCTGCGACGTCGCGATCAACGATCGACGGTTCAACAAGTCCACGGGCGAGTACGAGGACGCCGGGACGACCTACTGGCGCTGCACCGCCTTCCGGCAGACAGCCGAGAACATCTCCAACTCCCTGCACAAGGGCGATCAGGTCATCGTCAGCGGATCGGTCAAGGACCGCTCCTTCCAGACCAAGGAAGGCGAGAACCGCACCGTGAAGGAGATCGACATCTCCGCGATCGGCCCGTCCTTGCGGTTCGCGACCGCAACGGTCTCCAAGGGCTCACCGGCAGCCCGGCAAGCCCCGGCGGCCGCACCCGCACCGGCGCCTGCTGCCGAAGCGTCCGCCATGGACACCTCGTGGCCTGAGCCAGCTGCAGCAGCCGCGGCGCCGCCGTTCTAGGAAACCGTCAGACCCGCAGCGAGGTCGCGCCCCGGTGTGCTCACCCCCCCCATCGGGCGTGACCTCGCTGACGTGTAGGTCGCGGCTGAACCAGGCAAGTTAGGACGGTTTTGTGGTTCTAGGACAAGTCCCTGACACCCCACCGGCCATCATTGACGGTGGCGGGGACGGCGCGCTCGCCACTGTGCTGCGCCTCATCGTTGAACACCCGTTCATTCTGCTGGCGATCATCGCTCCCGTCGGCCTGGTCGTTGGCTGGAAGCAGCTGCAGCGCTACTACCTCGAACGCAAAGGCCGCATGCTGCCGCCACTGGGGTTCACGATCACCCGCATCGTGCGTTTCGCTTTCCTCGACGACACGGTCCCAGCCATCACCCGACCGGCCGGGCTGGCCAAGCGACTCGCTTGGCTGCAGTGGCGGTACGTGTACTTGGTCTGGCTGCTGCTGACCATCGCCTCAGCAGTGCAACTGGTGCGCGATGACATCGCTGTCACCAGCATCTTGGTGTCATTTTCTGAACTCACCGTCTTCGCATCCTGCATGGTGATGTTGGTGCTGGTGTTTGTTCCGCGAGCCCGCAAGGTGTTTCGGGTGCGCAACGCGATGATGCAGCAAATGTTTGACCTCGCGGCAGCCGAAATGCGTTATCCCAAGGACGCCGCACTAAACCCGTGGGCGTGGGTTCGCATCACTCGCTGGGAATCGATCACCAGGCCCAGTGAGGTGCACATTCGATTCCCGGCCGGGTATCACTCCGAAGATCTGAAAGTTCGCGACACATTCGAGCGGAATTTCTCGGGCAGTGTCAGCGATGAGAACTCCTTTAAGTTTGCCTGGGACTCCCCCCGCAACCGCGTGACAGCATCACCCACTCCGTACTTGCCGCGCTACGCGCCACACCCCGGGCCATCGGTGCGCCCGTGGAACGAGATCCCGTTGGGGTTGACGTACAACGGCGAAGAGGCCGTGCTCGATGTGCTGACGACCCCGCATACGTTGATCGCTGGGCCCACGGGCTCGGGCAAGTCCATTACGCAGCGCACGATCTTGACTGCGGTGTTGTCACATCCAGAATGGCGTGTCATCGGTATCGATCCGAAGATGGTGGAGTTGTCGCCGTATGAATCGGCCACGAACTTCTTGACGTTGGCTCGCACATTGGAAGAAGCAACACAAGTGTTGGAGTCAGCCGAAGCGGAAATGAAACGCCGCTACTCGGTGATGACCGAACTGGGTGTGAACAACGCTGATCAACTTCCCGTTGATCCGGAAACGGGAATGAAGCCGCCAGCGATCATGATCATCGTGGATGAGACCTATAGTCTCCTGGCCGCCGAGAAGGTGCGCTCGGAAGAAGGAAAAGCGCGAGATGAGATGCACGCACGTTGCACCGTGTTGTTGTCCTCTATCGGTCGCTTGGGGCGAGCAGCCAAGATCTTCGCCGTTGCAGCAACGCAGCGACCGGACTCCGCTAGCGGTGTTATCCCAGGCGAACTACGCAACAACCTCGATGCGCGTATCGCCTGCGCACGCATGGACACCACCCCATCGTTGATGGTTCTCGACAGCGACCATGCCACGCGGCTTCCGTTGATTAAGGGTCGGTCGATTCTGCGGCTCGGTGGCGACTACTACGAGTATCAGGGCTATTACCTCGAACAAGACCAAGCGTTGCAGTGGGCGGAGCAGATGCTCATCGCCTACGCCAACGGCTCCGCACTCGATGACACCTTCGAGGTGGGTCAGGACGGTGCCGCATTCACGCCACCAGCGGACATTCCGGCTCCTGACGCCCAGGACGTTGGCGTGGTGGCCTCGAATGTGGACACCACCGCGAGCGGTGTGCGTGGGTGGTGGGCCCGGCGTCAGGCCGCCGCACAAGCCCACGACGCTGAACTGGCGCACACCCAAGCCACGACACCCGTGAAGACTCCACGCCGTTCATCGGCATCACCGGCATCACCGGCACAGTCCTCGACGCGGCGCCGGTGGTGGCAACGCACACCCGCCACCGGCAGCGACCCGGCCGCCGCGGGAACCACGCCCGGCACGCACGGGGGTTTACTGCTGCCGGGTGGACCTGAGCGTGACCTGGTCACCGCGCCATGGGCTGGACCCGGCTCCGGGTGGGAGAACCCTGGACCCCCACCGCCACGCATGACCGACACTGAAGATCTCTCGGGTGCTGTGCAGCCCTCAATGTTCGCCGACCAACCCGCCCCGGAGACCGGGGCGGATGACATCTCCCCCAATACCGGGGCTCCACGGGGACCATTGCCGACAGCGCCAGTGACTCCGCGGCTGTCGCAACTTGTGCCTTAGCTACTGAGACGGCCGGTTAGCACCCGCGCATGGCGGCTCCTGCTACTCGACGACCCTCACGCGCGGGTCCCCCGCGGCGGTCCTCGCGACGTCCGATGCGCACCGTGTTGTGGTGGGCGTTCGTTGCGATGCTCGTTGTGGGCGTGGCACGCATGATCCCTGTCACCGATCCCCCACAGATCCACAACATGCTCTCGGGGACATCCACCGAAGTGGACCAACGCTTTGAGTCGCTGTCCAATCCGCTCACCCAACTGTTCGAGAGTCAATCCGGCGAGGCAGGCGCTGCGGGGGATGCAGACCAAGCTGGGGCCACCACAGACGCTGGCGTGCAAAGCGCCGGTGAGTACGACCGTGATGACTGGGATCACTGGGTAAACGTGCGCTCGTGTTGGACCGTGCGTGAACAGGTCCTCGCCCGTGATGCTGAACCGGGTTCGTTGCGGATGCTCGATGAGAACTCCCGCCCCACCAGCGATGTCGATCAAGCCTGCGCGATTGAGCAGGGCAAGTGGGTGGATCCGTACTCCGGGAAAACCTTTACTAACCCCTCGGATCTAGACGTCGATCACATGATCCCGTTGGCCTGGGCGCATGACAACGGCGCGGCCGGGTGGTCAGACAAGCGCAAACGTAATTACGCGAACGATCTGCGAGATCCCCGGCATTTGTTGGCCGTCGCGGCTGGGGAGAACCGCAGCAAGGGCGCTGATGGCCCCGCGGACTACACACCGCCCAATAAGGACTACTGGTGTGAGTACGGCACCGCCTGGGATGAGATCGCCGCGACGTGGGATCTGAGGGTCCCCAAGGCCGACCGGCAAGCCATCCGGGCCCTCCAAGAAACCTGCTGAGTATCCGGCCCCCGATAGCACCGTCACGACTGCCGATACCCGAGACAGACGGGCTATGAGCCGTAAGGAGACAAAGTGCTGGGTCGAGCGTTGTGGTGGTTCACCGCCGCTGTCGTGGTGCTGGCCGTGTGGCAATACGCCAACGGCGATCTGGGCAACATCGTGGCGATGGTGTGGGGAATCATCAATTGGGGCGCCTACTACTTGATGCAGATTCTTACTGCCTTGTCCTCGATCCTGGCCGACGTTTTCGGGGTGCAGGTGATGACCCGATGATGGGTCACTCCCACGCCGTGAGTGGCCTGCTGGGCTGGGTGGTGGTGTCCCCGGTGCTGGTCTCCCAAGGCTGGGTGCCCGGTGAGGTCGCGGCGCTGGCGGCCGGTGGTGTCATCGCCGCGGGCGCGGGATTGCTGCCCGATGCTGATCACCCGTCGGCGTCCATCGCACGCAGCTTGGGTCCACTGACGCAAGGGATCGCCCGCATCGTTTCGGCGCTGTCCGGTGGGCACCGCAAATGGACCCACACGATCTGGTTCGTGCTGTTGGTGTTCGCGGCGTCGTTCGCGGCCGGGAAGTTCCTCGGCGAAGCCGTCGCCCTGATCATCACGTTCTTTATGGCTGCCCTGGCGTTGGACGCGTTGCACCTCAAACCCAGCAAGCACCCGGTTTTGTGGACCGTGATCTTAAGTGGCGCGGTGACCGGGATCGTGGCGTGGATGAGCCCGGCAGGGGACTACTCCTGGATCGCCTGGCCCTTGGCGTTGGGCACCTTGGCGCACCTGCTCGGTGACCTGATCACCCCCGGCGGGTTGCCGCTGCTGCCGTGGAAGGGCCGCTTTTCCTTGCCGATCCTGCCCAGCACCGGTGGGTTCATGGAGACCCGGCTGCTGACCCCGGTCATGGTGCTTGCGGTGTTCGTTTTGGTGCTGGTGCAGTTCACTCCACTGGGTTCGGTCATCGGTGATGTGGTGGCCTCACTATGACGGCGCCGTCACAGGGGCGACGTAGCGTCGCAACGGTTGCCTGTTCTGCTGGGCAGATACCCCTCGGTGATAGCGCACAGGCCTGAAAGGACGCCGCTGATGGATAACCCGTTTGCTGGGAATGCAACACTCGACAAGCCGGTCGTGGACTTGCCCTCTCCCCCTGCCGCAGGAACCGCTGAGGCCGCCCCCGACCCCGAGAGCCCGGTAGCTGCTGTGGTGCCGGAGCAGAAGCCGCGCGCCAGCCGTAAGTCGGCCGCGGACACCCCGGACTCGGATCCGACCACGATCACGGGCCTGGCGCACGATGGTCGAGCTGCCCGCAAACCTGGGCCGGCTGAGGATGTGTTCACCCGGTCCTCACGGATGCGGGACTGGCTGGAGTCCTACGAACCGCTGCAGGTATCTCCCGATGACTTGGACCTGGTCAATAAGGAGATCTACACAGTCTCTCGCGCCATGACCGAGTTGGAAAAGATCTACAGCGAAGTTGCGGACATGCTGCTGGCGGCCGAAACCCGCTACAGCCGGGCACGTAATCGTGCGGCGTTGTCCACCAGCGGCAGCACCGCTGCGGTGCGTGATGCCTACGCCGATGTGCTGGTTGAGGATCTGCAGTTGCATGCCGCGGAGTTGAAGGTGGAGTTGACGCGAGTGGAGCGGGCGGTGCGCATGACCGCCAAGCACCTCGATGCTTTGATGGGCATCGGGCACAACCTGCGCGCCACCATGAAGGTCTAGGCCGTCTGCGGGTACACCGAGGGCATCGACTGCCACGATGTCACCGACCACAACCGGGCGGTCTGCTGCTTGTCGCGATTGCGCCACCACAACGCATCGAGCAGGCGGCGTGCACCAGCATCAGGGTCTCCCCCGCCGTGGGAGTAGGCGGTGGGTTCAGGGATCGGATCTGGTGAGCAGGCAAGGTTCACCGCGGCGACGCTCAACGCGATCTGCTGCTGGCTGACGGCCGGGTCCAAGGTTCCATCCCACAAGCGGAACTCGACATGGTCGTTATCGCGGCCGGTGACGTGCTGGAAGTTCACCCAGGTGTCTCGCTCGCTGGGATCGGCGCTGCGTTCAGCGGCGCTACTGCCTGGCTCGCAATAGGTGACACCTCGGTGCGTGCCGCGCGCCGGGTTTGTGGCTAGACGCAGCCACGCGTCAGCGGAACTATCTAGCAGCGCGCGGGTGCGTGACCGCGCATCACTGCGAGCATCGAAATCACTGGCGGACACATGCACGTGCATGCCGGTATTGATGCTGGCCACGCCGCCGTAGCGGTGCACCGTGGCCAACACTCGCGACAAGTTCTCCCACGTTTCCTCAGTGTCGTACATGATCGGGCTGGCAATCTCACCTGCGCACGACCCATCGGTTTTGAACACCCACCCGTGCTCGTGCGTGTGCGCGTATGTCTCTTTGCCTCGAAGCGCTTCGGCGTCGACTTGCCGTTTGGTTCCAGCCAGACGCATCCGGTACAGCGAATACCCGATCGCCGACAGCGCCTGTTCCCGTTCGTGTTCGTTCATGTCTTCGGGGAAATCGAACTCGATCTCGGTACCGAACGCCCGCCCGGTGTCGGGTGCACTAATGCCGGCGGTGGCGTCGTACGGCAAATACAGCGGCGGCTGCGGGTTGGCTTGGATCGCGGTGAACATTCCTGGGTTCGTTTCCCACGTCAATTGTGGGTTACCGCTAACGACGGTGATCGCGCTGTAGTTGGCCGAGTTGTCCACTGTGGTCCCTTGCGTAGCGGCGGCAACGGCGTCGCTGACGGCGTGACGGTGACGACACGGCCCACTAGAGGCGCATGGGCAGTTCACCTCGATCGCAGCGACCTCGCCGTTAGTGAGGTGTACTTGCCCAGTGAGGTGCTCGGACTCCTCATTCAGGTGCACGATCGCGATCGTGTCCACATCACCGCTGAGGGCTTCTTGCAGCATCCAATCGCGCGGCAAAGACACGGTGATTCCCTCAGCGTCGTAATCGAAACCACCTTGGGGCAGTACTTCGGGTAGTTGTGGCCGGGTGGCGCCGGTGACCGCGGAGCGCGCGTAGGCCATCGTCAACTGTTCTTCCCCCGCTGTCCCGCGAGGGGGGCAGTTACATCCGTAATCCCGGGGAGCGAACCGTCCACAGGTGGCGCACCGATAGGACACACTCGCCTGCTCCCAGGCCTGTTTGCTGGAGAAGGTGTACTCGGTGCGCCCCAAGATGTGCGCGCCGTAGTAGTTGCCCTTGTGGGGGCTGTCCAAGAGCCCCCGCGCCAGGGTGCGTGGCACCCGGTAGGAGTACCGGCGATCAGGGTGGGAGTGGAAGGTCACTTCCAGGTAGCGCGAGGTTGGTTCGTAGCCGATGGTGGCGATCTGGTCGTCCTCGACAGGCTGGTGGGTCACTGTTGGTTGGGTGGGACAGTCCGCCAGGGCCACCTCACGGGCCTGCTCGAGGGCCACCAGCGCCCGAATGGTGTCGTCGTCGGTGGGGACACCGCGCTGCTGCCAACGCTGGACCTGCTCGGCATCCATGTCAGTGTCATCGTCGGCCGCGAATGCCTCGTCATACATCGCTCGCGCCTGGCTGTAGGTCAGACCCGTCACCCGTGCGGTGCGCTGAATCTCGTCATCAATGACCGCCGCAGCCATGTGGGCTCGTGAGGGCAGGTGATTGACCGCGTGCAGCACACGCTGGGGAACCTCGGGCGCTCCGGCGTCGGGATGCTCTGAGGCCAGGCGCGACAGTAAGGAATCGCGCCGCGCCACGGACAATTCCGGTGTTGCGTCGATGGTGCGCGCAAGTGACTCCACGGTGAAACGCACATCGTCCTCATCGGCGATCTCATCCCGGTCGGGTATCTCTTTGAGTAGCCGGTGGTACAGCTTTTGCACTTGCCCGTCGGTGAGCCCGGTACGCAATCGCGCGAAGGACACCATGGCGCTGGACAAACCCCGCTTGCGACAGGTCATACCTGCCACCTCACGCCCACATGGGTGCGCCACGGCCGGGTGAAGGAAGCAGGGATCACCTCGTTGTGCTAACCGAAACGGTCAGGTTAGGACTCGCCTATGCCTACTGTGCTGCAAGATCCGCCCGTTGCCCTACCCACCGATAGTGGCGTTGTGGTCGTTGTGGATCCCGTGCACGCCGATGCGTTATGGCCTGAGTTCGCCTACCACGGTGAAGCCCACGGCCACGGTGACGGCGGAGTAATGGTGATGCCGGCCGGGTTGGGTTTCCCGGTCGATGACACCACCCACTACGCGCGTGTCAGCGGCTCGATGCACCAAACTGACGAAGTAGCTCTGCGCTTTGGGCACCTCGATACCCACGACACCGACCCGGTGCGGGGAAGCGCGGAGACACGCACCCCGTGGACCAGTGATGTGGCCTGGGCCGGCGACCCTGTGTCCCTGCCTGGCGCCGACAACGAGCCCTCTCGACTGACGTCGTGGCGCTGGCCAGCATCGGCCGGCATCGTGGCTGTCCGGGTGCTCCTCAACGCCGCTGATCTGCCCGTGGGGGCGGTGCTGCACTGGAGTGCTCGCTAGAAACTGGTGGCGTACCAATCCACCAGCCACCACGATCCGAGCAGCACTGACCCGGCTACCACGACTCCAGCCATGGGCCGACCCCACCGGCGGGCAAACGTCCACCCCGCACCGGCATACGGCTCTTCAGCCTGCACCGTCACCGGTTGTAGTTGTTGAGGTTCGCGCCGCTGCGGGGCTGGCTGATGTTCGGGGGTCTCGATGCGCAAACTGCGATCCCAACCCAATTCCACGGGCGCATCGGGGTTCTGCAGATCCCAGCGGTCGGGCACGCCCTTGCCGGCGAAAGGTGTCGCGGTCATCGGGTGCTCCCGGTAGGCGGCTGCCACGAACTGGGCAGCGGGCTCAACGTCAACCACGGTGAACCCAGCACGCTGTCCGGATCCACAAGAACAATCACGCGTCCTTGCACCTGGCATGAGCCGGCGACGCACTGAGCGAGGTATTGCCCATCGAGCAGTTCCGGGGTGGCAACACCGGAGTCTTGCCCGTTGATGAGCGCATTGCCGTTCTCGGTGCGTGGGGCGGCACCGTAGGGGCCTGCAAGAACCAGCACCGTGCTGGTGTCGGGGATACCGGTTGCCCCCCGCAGTCGGCCAGCCCAACTTACGTCGCGTGGACCAGACGTCACGGTGATGTGCTCACCTGGCGGGACAGCCGTAATCGGGTGTGTACCGCGCATAGTGATCAACAGCGATCCGTCTTGCGGGGTGGTGGCTGCGATGGTGGTCGTGACGATCGCCAACGTGGCTGCGGCGATCGCGGCCACCAGCACGGCAACCGCGAGCAGCAGCGTCACGATCGTGTTGATGCCGCCTTGGCGCTGCGGAAGGTGAACAACGTCCACGCTCGCGCGCGACGGTGATCGTGGAGATTCCTCGACGATCACGGTGCCGTCGTGATGGGCGTAGGTGGACATCGGAACCAGAACTAGCCCAGCACTTCCAGCAGCGCTTCGTTGTCTTGTGCCTTCGCAGCCACGCGCCGGATACCGGCACCCACCGTGTGCTCGCGAACACTCAACACCTTCGCAACTTCCCGCTTCGTCATGCCGCCCCACGTCGACAGGTAGGTGCTCATGAGAGCGACGCCGTCGGTGCGCACCTTCCCGTTCTCGCCGTAGGTGACGCACGCGGAACTGACGGCGCGGCTGAGTTCGTGTGCTGTGGGCAAGTCGAACACGTCCTCAGACGAGGGGCCGTGGGGGTCATTGGACTGGATCTGCATCTGCGCCTCGCCGATGGTTGCGGCGTCGCGGATATTCAACAGGGTTTGAAACACGCGCATCCGCTCGGCGAAGGAGCCATCTCCGGCGTCGATGTGGCTGTTGAGCATGCTTTGGGTGGGGTCTTCACCGCGGGCGATCAATTCGTCGCTGGCTTCGACCATTTTGCGGCGGGTGTCGAGTATTTCGCGTCCATAGCTGCGGCGCTCGAGGTCATAGACCCAGTTGGCGCTCTTGCCGTACACGAAGGTGGTGAAGTTGGTTTTGCCTGTTGCGCCGCGCGCGTCGTCGAAGCGGTCCAGCAGGTCGTAGGCGAACAAGATCAGTGCGCTGCGCACATCTTCGGTGATTTCGCTGATGCGCCGTTCGGCGAGGTTACGAAAACTCCGGCAAATCCCGTGTCCGCGTCCGGTGCTCAACACCACGTCCACTGCCTGCTGAACCAGGCCCCCTACGAGGTGGCTGGGGATTTGGGCGATGTTGCGGAACGAGACCGACTCATCCACGCGCATGCGGGTCAGGGCGATGTTGTTGGTGCTCGCCCACGCTTCCACCAGGGCGCGTGCTTCCTTGCCTTGCCCCTGGGGAACCCAGATGCGTGAGCGATGGTCGCTGTACTGGCGCGTGAAGGTGGTCATCGGCAGCATGTCCATGATCTGCGGCACTGACACCTGCGGGTTTACCAAGGTGAAGCTGAGGCGATCCATCGTGACCGTGGGTGCGTAGCCCCAGATCTCGTCTTCGCTGACGCCTTCGACCTCGATGTCGTAGAACGCCTGCTTGCCGCTGGGCAGCACCGTGGGTTCGACGGTGGTCGGTTCGTTGCTGTCGTCGAGCAGGGGGGCGATGGCGTCGGTGGCGTCCTCGGTGTCGACGACGCGTATGTCCCCTGTGGTGGCGTCGAACTCCAGCAGTCCCTCGCGGATCATCCAGGTGCGGGTTCTGCGCAAGGCGACGTTGATGGCCCGGTCGTCGTCAAACTGATCGAGGACGTCGGTGCTCCCGTCGGCCAGGGTTTGCAGGGCCAAGGTGTTGACTGTTTCGGCGTCGTTCCAGGCACCGTCGGACAAGACGGTGACGAACGCCGCTGCCATCGTGGGGTTCATTTCTGTTCTCCTTTACGTGGGGGCGGTGGTGCGCCCGTGTGGTTCCTGTTAAGGGCCTAACCGACCCCTCACAGTCAGGTGCCCCTAGGCGGCCATCGCCAGATCCGCGAGGGCGACTTCGACGTCCCCTGAGCGTGATTCGAGCAGTTCGCGAGCGAAATCAGCAGCCACGGAGTGCTCCGGGACGGCTGACAGGTGCGCCTGATGGCGAGACAGGCCGTTGAGGACCTTGTCGATCAGGACGAAGGCCACCTTGCTGGTGGTGGAGTTCGCCTTGATGTCTTCGAGTGTTCCGACTGAGATCGCCATCGTCAGCAGCACGTGGCCGCCTTCGAAGTCGATTCCGGCCAGCCGCACGGGCACTGGCATCTCTTCGCTGATGAGGTTGGCCAGGCTGTGGGCAGCAACGGGCAGATCTTCTTGGCTGGTGGCCAGCGTGATGCCGACCTCGATGGTGTTGTTCATCTCGCGTCCTTCCTGGATGTCGGCGTGAACCGGCGTCCCGCGATCGGTGGTCCCGATGGGGCTATCGGGTACCGAAAAGTCGGGTCGGTTCTGGGGCTGACGCCAGGGCAGCTGTGCTGTGTTCATGTGGCCAAGTTGCCCGCCCTGCGGACATCGTCAAGAACAGATCTGCCCGGTATGTCCGTTTTCGGGTTGCGAAGGTGATCTTTTTTGGGGGTTGACCTTCACAACCACAGAGCGAGAGTTCCCCATATCAACCACCGAGGGGAAAGACCGGGACTATGGCTCAGCACTTCGAGATCACTAAGCACTTCAAGACCCTTCGCCAACAAGGCGCCACGATCGTTGAGACCAAGGACGGATATCTGGTGCGGTCCCGTAACGGCGGGCAGGTGTGCATCCACAAGTCCCACGGGGGCCAGAACCCCCATTCCTTCAAGCGGACGGTGTCTCAGTTGTCGAAGATCGGACTCACGGTCGGCGGGGGCAAAGGCAAACCCCGCCGCAAAGCCGCGTGAGTGCGGGACCGGCGATAGGACTTAGGCCCACCCCACGTTGGGGTCGGATTCGGATCCGCCGAGGAGTGTCACTAATGAAGTCGCGCAGCGGCCCTGCCACAACACATCAGCAACCCGACAACCCCATGACCGGGGAGCAAGCGGACGCGCTGCGATTTCCCCTATCCAAGCCACACGGCTACCACCCGGCATCGGTGGACCAAGCCATCGAGACGCTGAGTCATTCACTTCGAGCGTGGGAAGACTTGGTATTCCGCTGGCAACAGCACGCCCACGACCTGCAAACACAACTCGACGAGGCCCGCAGCGACAACCTGCGGTTGCGCACAGAGATCCAGATTTTCACCGTGAACGGCTCCCCCACGCTGAACGAGGACGGCTCCTACCGGCGTGAATCCGATAACTACTCGGCCTAGCCCAGCATCTGGATAAGTGCCATAGCCAGCGCCGCCAGCAGCAGCCACGGTGCGATCAAGAACCGTTGCCGCGTGGTGCGCTCCACAACCGCTGGGGTCAGGGTCTGCACATCGCGCACTGCCATCATCACCGCTGGGGTGAGCACATCGCGTCGCTCGCGCGCCGACCGGCGAATCGCGGCGACGGTGACCGCTAGCAGTAGGCCCGCCACCACCACGATCAACCCGCCAAGGGCTGGGGCTGCTGCCAGCGACGTTGGGATCGCGATCAACGTGAATCGGCTCATGCCGGGCACGGCGAGCAGCATCACCGCTGCAACGGCCGCACCAGCGACCAAAGAGATCACGGCAGCACCGATCGAAGCCTCGAGGATCGCGTACGCCCAATAGCCGGCGATCGCCAGGCCAGCGAGCACCGGGGACACGCGTTTGCCGACTGTTTGGATCCCGGTGGCCAGCGCGTAGAACAGCACCAGCGGTAGGTAGGCCAGCGCGTTGGTACCTAGGAGCATCGTTTCCACGTGTGGGGGTATCGGCGCGCGATTGGGACGCCCGTCGGTTGCCCCGAGAAACTGCGAACGCCCCAGCCAGTGAAAGGAGTAAACCCGGCTGGGGCGTTCAGGGAGCCACAAGTGTCAACAACCGCGCACCACCACGGCTTCGTCGTGGGCTCCAACCAGTTCCCGGCGAACTACGAAACACCGGGCACTGGAGTATGTGGGCGAGGGCATTAACAGGCCGCGCCGTTGATGTCGCTGTTGTTCAGGCAGTCTGCGATCTGCTCGCCTTTGTCTGCTCCGGCATTGCGGATCAGCATCCACGTGCCTACGAGCCCGACCACGATCACTGCTGCGAAGATCAAGATTTCCAGCGACTCCGCGCCGTCTTCCTCGGCCCGGGCTGACTCGACGCGTGAACGCATCAGTTCCAGTAGCTTCCTCACTTGCGACACCTCCTTTCCTCGTCTGCCCGGCCGTGGCGGTCGGGGGTCGTTCACTTAGGTGTATCGATCGGCTAAATGAGTGCCCGTCGGTGGCGGAGCGGATGAATCTGCTAGCTCGCTTCGGGCATCTGCGTGGCCGATTCCCACTCCTGGGTGAACCACTGCAGCCACGCCACCGCCTGCGGCAGGTCCTGGGTGACTTGGGTGAACCTTTCGGCCGGGATCGCGGCGGCAACATCGGGGGCATCGGGCATCGAGCTGAGCGAATCCAACGCTGAGTACAGCTCGAAAACCTTCTGGAACATCCGCCTCGTGGCTTCCATCGCGGCCGGGTCCTGATCGCCGGATGGATTCGCGGCACCTGCCCCTGGGACTACCGGGGGGCTGAGGTCATCGAGCACCGTCCCGGCCTCACCACCGTGCCCGGTGACGGAGTAGTAGTCATCGTGCGGCTGCCCCCACGGGGTCTCACTGGGGCCTGTCGACTCGCTGTGGGACGCGAGGTTGGCTCGAAACTCCGCCAACACGTCGTTGATGGTGTCCTCGGCCTCTTGAGGGCTCAGACCGGCCGTGGACTCCCCCACCACCTCAGTGACCTGCTCCAGGTGGGCTTTGAGTTCACGGGCGGAGCGTTCGTTGAGTTGCACCACCGTGCCCACGGGCGCGGCCGCTTCGATCGCGGAGACAACCCGGGCGTGATCGAGCAGTTGGTAGGACCGGGACCGGGACATGTTGAACTCAGCGGAGACGTAGGACTCCCACGAGGTGTACCCCAGGGCCTTCCAGGCCCGGCCGGCATGCGCGCGGGCCACCAGAGCCCACAGCACGTCCGTCGCCGCACGAATGTGCTGGGTGAGTGCTTGTGCCTCATCGGCGTTGAGTTCTTGTACATCCAGGTCTGCGTCGATGATCTCGGCGTCCACCACTTCCATGGTGGCCAGTTCGTGCGCGGGCACATCCACGGCTTCCACGGTCGGTCGAGTGGGCAGCATGAGGGTTCCTTCCGTTGCTCTCCAGAAGGGACTAACGGATGCCGAAAAGTAGGCGCCATTCGACCGACTCCGTGGCGGCCGGGTTGTGGGCCGGTGTCCTGCCTTACCTCGGTTCGGGGTGTGTCTCGAGGAGTTGCCCGCGTGCGCGGGCCAGCCCGTGGCTTAGGCGACTACCGCCTCGAGGTGCTCAATAGTCGAGCCGGCGTCATCCAACCGGCTAGCAGCCCCTACCCCGTCGGTGACGGAGAACTCGTAGGTGACATCGGCCATGTCGATGGCTTCGGGCAGGTGGTTGATCATGACGATCTGCCGGCCACCCAACGAGCCGATGGCGTTAAGGACGTCGCGTCGACGGTCGGAGTCTTGGGCGCTGAGAACTTCATCGAGGACCAAGATGCCTTCTTGCCCGGCGCTGCCGGCGATGATCCGCCCGATCGCTAGGCGCATCGCCAACGCCACCACCGACTGTTCACCGCCGGAGAGCATGCCCACGGAGCGGGCTTCACCGATGTTGTCGGTGACCACGGGCGTGAACTGCTCGTCGAAGTTCACCGCGACGTAGCGTCCGGCGGTCATCTCGTCGAGCAGGTCGGTTGTTTCGGCGGCGAGTTCGGGCAGCAGTGCGAAGCGTCGAGCGTCGCGGTAGTTCTCGGTGGCTGAGACCACGGTTGCGGACTGCTCGGCAGCAGTTGCTGCCGCGTCCAGCATTTCTTGTGACTGGCGTGCACGCTGCAAGTTCGCCTCGGCGGTGTCCACGGCCTGCTGCTTGAGAGCCACGTTCGCTGCCGTTTGCTTGTGATCGTCGCGGGCTTGGGTGGCGTCCTTGCGTGCTTGGCGTGCTTGCTGTTCGGCGTCTTGGACCTGCTCGGCGGTGATGGTGGCTGCCGCGGCTTCCTTGGCGGTCTCGCGGGCCTTCGTGGTGGCTTCGGTGAGCCTGGTGCGGGCCTTCTCGGCTGCCTTGCGGACGGCCCCCAAGCCTGCGGCGGCGTCGCGGGCTTTCACCGCGGCCGTGTAGGCGTTCTGCGCGGTGGTGACTGCTTGCGCAAGCGCCGTGGTGTCCACCAGCGGTCCCAGTGTTTCCAGTGCTTCTTGGGCTGCGTTCCACGTGTCGGTGCGGTCGTCGGCTTCTTGCTGGGATGCCTGCGCGGCTTCGACCTGCTTGTTCAGGTCTTCTTGGCAGGTATCGACTTTGGCGGCAGCGGTTTTGCGCTGATCGATGAGCGCATCGAGCCCTGCGAGGGCTTCTGTTGCTTGCCGGTGTTCTTCCTGCGCGCTGGTGTAGTCGGCGCGCAACCCATCTCGGTCGTTTGTGAACGACGTGATGAGTGCGTGCGGATCGGGCAGGGACTGAGCGCAGGTAGGACAGGCCGCATCGGCGGCATCTTGCAGCGCCTCGATTGCCTTATTCAATCGGGTGCCTTCTGCCTGCAGGACACTCATGCGATCGGCGGCCGCCCGCACCTTCTCGGCGAGGGTTTCTCGCTGGGTGTCTAGGTCGGCGGGGAACTCACTGACGCGGGCCTGGGCTTGTTGAAGTGCCTCGCGGGCCGACTGCACAGCGGTGGCGTCCTTGCCTGCCTGCGTGGTGGCGGATGTGGCGTTGGCTTTGGCGGTGGCTTCGGCTGTGATCGCGTCTTGGATCTCGCGGTTGGTGGTGCTGGCCGCATCGAGGGCTTCTTGCGCCTGCTTGTGGGCGCCCTCGGCAGCGCTGACCGATGCCTCGTCGCCACCGGCGGCGTCTTCTTCGGCTCGCTTCAACTCAGCGTCGGCTTGGGTGCTGGCCTGCTCAGCGAGTTCTTTCTCGTGCTGGGCGTCCCGATCCAAGCGACGCAGTTCCTCACCGGCATCCCACTGCTCGCGTATCTCGGTCGCGTGCTGTTCAGCGGCATCGGCGCGCTGTTCACGCTGGGTGGCTGCCTCGTCGTGTTCGTTGGCGGCGGTTTGTTCCGACTCCAGTGCCTCTCGCGCCTCAGTGAGGTCTTGTTCAGCGGCCGACACCTCCAAGGCGGTTCCCTGCAAGGCGGTCAGAGTGCTTTGTGCATCGCGTGCGGCGGCGCGGGCAGCATCAACAGCATCCGACAGGCTCGTTAAACCTGCGAGGCGTTCAATGCTTTCTTTGCGTTCGGCTGGCCGGTCAGTGACCAGGGAATCCAGTTCCTTTTGCCGCACCACGTACGCGG
>Ga0180434_10002527_pt1 | contig 24225 bp, 21 predicted proteins | sample SS_ome_7_FD_132453 | JGI IMG/M metagenome (GOLD analysis project Ga0180434, IMG submission 132453) | Hypersaline lake sediment archaeal communities from the Salton Sea, California, USA - SS_1_D_2 metaG | ecosystem: Environmental > Aquatic > Non-marine Saline and Alkaline > Hypersaline >... | reverse complement strand
GCGATTAAACGGGCTTCCGGGCTAATCGGGACTGTCACGAGAAGTAGAATAAAGAAGAAGATAGTCCTCATCGGTCTGGTTGCCGTGTTTATGTTCCTGGGCGTTATCTGCTATAAGACGTGGCTTGCCGCTTTCTTGGTCACCAAATTCCTGAGCGGCCGGACAGAGGGTAGCCAGGGAATTGTCAGATCTATAATCATTCCCTGTGGCAGTTATCAACTCCACCTCCATCACTGGTTTCTTGTCCTGATTGCCGGGAGCGTATTCTTCGCCGAAGGCTTCTATGTTCTAACACCAGAGGTCTTCTATGCCTGCCTGTCCGCTGTGGTCTTTCAGGGAGTCTACTGCTACGAAGACTGGTACCAGCTTGTCAGAAAAGAAAGCGTTATGCCGGCAAAAGAGGACTAGTCAGGACCAGCTGGTCGTACTTGGGCACTAGCGTTACCAGTGGGTATCAGTTCTCTCCTTGAAATACTAAGTCGGAGTCCAGGGTGGTGGGATGGGCAGGCTGTCGGCAAAGCGTAGCCAGTAGTATTCGTCGAGGTACTTCACCAGCGATTTGTGACAGCCGTTCTTCGTGTAACCAAGCTTCTCTGAGATGAATTCGTCCGGTGTGCCCGAATATCCCCGATCTAGATAATCCCTGGTCACCTGCATCGCGCTGTCCTGCAGCATCTTCGTCCAGCTGATAAGTCCCGAACCACCATCCAGCAGGTTGAATCGAGCGGAAATATCTGGATTCAAGAGTGCGAGCAGCCTGTCGTTCAACAGGTGGGCGATTTTCGATACGCCGGTGACCCAAAGACCGGGAGCAGAATGCAGGGCAGCATATATTCTCTCTATCCTATCAGCGGTGTCAGTGTCAGAAAGGTCGCAATCATGCAACGTTAGACCCTGCAAGGCTGAAACATCGGGCTGCAGGCTGACAATGCTTTCCAGGAGATGTTCGGCTATCTTATGCTCAATAAGCAGATCATAATTGGTGATACTCACGTAATCAAGAAGAACCTTTTGCTCAAACTCTGACGGTGTTACCTCATGAGGTGATTGCCGTAGCCTCCCTATGAAAGCCGTATCGCAGAGGATTCTACAGTACTTCCTGTCGGCAACTGACCTGTAGTAGAAACAGAGCGCAGCCCAGGCAACGTCATTGAAAGTGACTCTGATGTTTGCTTCGATCACTGTTGAATTTACCTTCCATCAGGCCTGAGGGCAATCTTACCTATACAGCATCTCACCTGTCAATCATCGCGGGAATCTCGGCGCGCATTGTTGGCGATCCATGGTAGCGCTTATCCGGCTTTCGTTAGCCGGCACCTCACCGTCTTGAATGGAGGATACGCTGAGATCGGGTCCAGAGTCTCATCATCGGTTAGGAGGTTGGCATTGGCTTCAGTCCACCCGTGCTGTAAGCTAAGTACCCTGGGATGAATATCCGGCGTGAGTTTGGCCCGCAGCTTGATACTCCCTTTAGGTGATTCTACCTTCACCTGGTCACCGTCGCCTAAGCCCAGTCTGGTGGCGGCGTCCGTATTGATTTCAACCAGGGACTGAGGAACGAGTTTCCTCAGCCGGGAGATGCTGCGGTACTGCGAGTGAGTAAAGGCAGCCACCCTTGAACCGGCTACTAATGTGAAGGGGTAGCCCTCGGCTAGCTGATGGTTATCTGCTGGCTCGCGAAACGTAGGCAGAGGATCGTATCCATGATCAGCCATCCTCTGGGAGAATACTTCCACCTTCCCGGATGCAGTATTCAATCCTTCCTCGCTGTATTTTTCTTTTCGCTCGGGCTGCTGGTGGAGTATGCCCCCCGGGTTTTGTCTGAGCTGTTCCACGGTAATATCCGATGGTTGAAGCAAATCAGCTATGAGATCCGTACTTGTTTGCCAGGGGAAATGGCTTGCATAACCCATCTTTTTGCCCAGTTCGGACCATACTCTCCAGTCTTCGATAGAGTCTCCCAGGGGCTCTATCACCTTACTGCCCAGGACAACGAGTGGCAGCCCCTCGAAGGTGTAGTCGCGCAGCATTTCCTGTTCCAGAGGGGTAGCTGCCGGCAGGAATATGTTAGCCAGCTTGGCCGTCTCGGTCATGAACAGGTCGGATACCACCAGCAGGTCCAGTTTGCCAAGCGCCCGCTTGACCTTGCTGGTGTTGGGCCAGGTTAAGACGGGATTACTCCCCTGAACAATCAGTGCTTTGACAGGATATGGTCTGCCTGTGATTACGGCCTCGGGAACCGGCACGGCTGTTGTCTCACCGGTATACGTGCCGAACAGGGGGTACCCAGCACCTATGGCCTCGTTCGGGGAAACAGCCCCTTTTATCCTGAGACTGGTCAGCTTGAGGGGCCGGTTGTAGATATTCCCTCCTGTTATATCGAGATTGCCCGTAATGGCCATCAGGATCGAGGTAGTGCGGCTGGTCTGCACACCGTTCGCGGAGTGATCAAGTGAGACACCTTGAGCGATAGTGGCCGGCTTGGATGTGGCGTATGTTCGGGCCAATTCCTTGATAGTATGTGCCGGAATCCAGGTAACCCCTTCCACCATTTCGGGGCTGTAGTTCTTGATATGCTCCTTCAACTTATCAAATCCGGCTGTCCATTGGTCAACGAAAGCCTTGCTATACAGTTGTTCACTTATGATTACGTTCAGCAGTCCCAGCGCCAGGGCGCAATCAGACCCGGGCCTAATCTGCAGGTACATATCTGCCTTCTTTGCCAGTGGGGTCATCCGGGGGTCGATCACGATAATCTTGGCCCCTCTCCGCCTGGCTGAGACTACATGCGCGGCGTCTATGAAATTGGATTCTTGGGGGTTATAGCCCCATATCACCACACATCTGGAACCGTCATAGCTTGGCATGAGGGGCAGCATCCGGTTGCTCACCGTTAACCCGTGTCCTAGGCCTCTGGCAGCGAAACAGAAGGAGGCCGCCGAAGTAAAATTGGGCGTGCCGTACAGGCTGCACAGGCGACTGGCTACTCTGCCTGAATGAGTACCTATGGAGACAAAGCCCAGGTGAGTGACCAGGGATTTGGCTCCATGCCTCTCTCTTATCCTGGCAAGCTTGTCGGCAATAATCTCAAATGCTTCGTCCGGAGAGATCTTTTGCCATGTCCCGTTCACTTTTCTGAGTGGGGAGGTGATGCGCTCTTCGGAGTACAGCCATTGCGGAGTCTGTCGTCCTTTGACGCATAACTTGTTTAGGGGATGCTCCTTCATCCCGGTAACCTTCACCAGTTTCCCGTTTCGCACATGTGCGTCCATCCCGCAACGGCTTATACACATGTTGCAGAAGGTTTTCACAATGCTGGTATCATTCCTGGCAGGAGTTATTGTTCACCTCCTCTGCTGCGTTTGTGCCTGAATGAGTTGTCTTTGCACCTGGACGAGACATTCTATTGTCGCGCCGAATCCTTTCTGGGGGTGATGCGATCCTCCCCGCCGGCGTCGATCCTGGAGCATGTATGCCATTATACCACTGCACCGCGCAGTCCCCCGTAGGGGCGATTCGCTGTGTTTTGCTGCCAAAGAGAAAGCAATAACGTTACCCGAGCCGGCCGCCTGCTGACTACAGGGATGCGAGTAGCGTTTCAGGACCTAGTCCAGGCTGGACACACATAGGTAGGTACTGCATAATTGACACGACAGGCCATTCGAAGGCCGCGCAATATCTGAGTGTACTGCGGGTGTCATATGGCGAGTTTCTTTGACAGAATTGTTGGAGCCTGTCACTTTCTGGGCGACAGGGTACCACGGGGTATTCCGTCTGTAGAGCCCAAGTCAAGGAAAATCAATCCATGGCTCAAAGATAACCGGCCGGTGGTAGCGAAAGTGAAGGCAAACCAGGATCTTCGACTAACCATCGCCCAGGCTATTGGATTGATGGGCGACTTAAGACAGGTCGTTGGCAGGGGTGACCGAGTTCTCGTTAAGCCGAATTTCAATAGCCCGGACCCCTTTCCAGCAGCTACCGACCTGTCTTTTCTTCAAGCCGTGATTGAACTTATCCTGGACGCCGATGCCAAAGTGACCGTAGGTGAGAGTTCCGGTGGTGTCTGGCGGCCAACTCGAAAGGTGCTCAATCAGCTGGGTGTTCCCGAACTAGCCCGGAGGCTGGGGGTTGAACTTATTGCCTTTGAGGATAGGCCCGATGATTGGGTGTCGATCAAGGTCAACGGCGACTATTTGAGCGAAGTCATAATGCCTCGCTCGGCCTATGAAGCCGATAAGATGGTCTATTTGCCCTGTATGAAGACCCACAACCTCGCTGCATTCTCGGGCGCAATGAAACTCGCCTTCGGCTTTGTCGCCCCCGGGCAACGGCGTGGTTTTCATCTTGGCCATTTGCAGGAGAAGTTGGCCGAAGTGAACCTTTGCTGGCAACCCGACCTGATTATTATGGACGGCAGGAAAGCCTTCGTGTCCGGTGGGCCTGATAAAGGTGAACTGGTTGAGCCGGGCCTGGTGCTTGCCTCTGGCGACCTTGTCTCGATCGACGTTGAGGGAATGAGAGTGCTGCTGGATTACGGGACCTCCAACAAAATTCCCGCCAACCCCTGGGAACTGCCGCAAATTGCCACCGCATTGAGGCACGGACTGGGTGCAGGAGAGGATGAGCACATAGTGGTTGAATGAGCCTGGTCCAACATATGTCAAACAGATAGGAAAGGCAAAACCGGCCCTCCGATTCTGGCCTTTGCTTAGTTTGCCGAATTACACGAAGGCCTGTGGCATGATGTGGATATCTATACATAAGCCGCGGTCGGGAGGATGCTATACTTAGCAGTCCGTGGCAATGATTGAAACTGTTGGCCTTGCTCGTCGCTTCGGAAAGACTGCGGCGGTCGAAGACTTGACTCTAACGGTTGAAGCTGGCGAGGTGCTAGGCTTCCTGGGTCCCAATGGAGCCGGGAAAACGACCACCATTCGGATGCTGGCTGGAATGATCGCGCCCACGAAAGGCTATGCCATCGTGGCCGGTCATAGAACTGACCGGGATATAGAGCAACTGCATGAGGTAGTTGGAATACTGACCGAGACGCCCGGTTTCTACGATCGACTTAGTGCCAAGCGGAACCTGGAATACTTCGCCAGTTTCTATTCCTCCATCGGGTCGCCGTCCCAACAAGCGGAAAAATACCTCAGGATTATAGGGCTCTGGGAGCGCCGTAATGACAGGGTAGGCACGTTCTCCAAAGGTATGAAGCATAGACTGGCTCTGGTGCGGGCTCTGGTGCACGAGCCAAAAGTCCTGTTCCTTGATGAGCCGACTGCCGGACTGGACCCCGCGGCAGCCGCAGAAGTGCGTGAAATGATACAGGGGCTTGGCGAGGAAGGACATACAATTTTCCTTTCCACCCATAATCTCAACGAGGCGGAAATGCTCTGCAACCGCATTGCCGTACTTCACACCAGGCTCCTGGCCCTGGACACCCCCGAGCAACTCCGCCGGCGTTTCTTCCGCCGCCAGATAATAGTGCAACTGGAAGTTGCAGATGCAAGATTGACAGAGGTGGTAAAGAAGCTCCCATTTGTCCAGGAAGTCCGCGAGGAAGGAAGTCAGCTCATCTTGGAGTTGACCGACTCGGAGCGTAACCGCCCTGAGCTGGTGAAAGCAATTGTGGAAGCGGGAGGCAGAGTGGTCGGTGTATCTGAAAAAGAGTACCCGCTTGAGGAAGTCTACCTAAGACTGATGCGGGAGGAAAGTGGAAATGAGTCGTAGGCACATTCGGAACATTCTGGTGAAAGAGTGGGCATTACTGTTCACTGACCCCAACAGTGCCTTTGTGGTAACGCTACTTCCACTGCTGATTGTGGGGCAGGTGATACTCTACATCTGGCTGGCCTTTAGATTTGGTGGTGAGGGAATGCTGAGCGCTCAGGTGTTCCAGACCGCTCTGCAAAAACTTGTGGCGGCAATGCCCGGAGTAGGTCAGCTACCGGGCAAGGAGCAGCTTCTTGTGCTCCTGCTCAACCAGTTCAACTTCTTCCTTCTCCTCATCCCGACCATGATCGCAATGAGCGTAGCGACCTTCAGCATTGTTGACGAGAAACTCTCCGGCAGCCTGGAAGCTCTCCTGGCGACACCGGTCAAAACGCGTGACCTCCTGCTAGGAAAGGCAATGGCGGGAGCGATACCGGCACTGGTGGTAACCTGGCTGTCGGCAGCAGTCTTCTTGCTGGTGGTGTGGGCGGTGGGCTGGAAAGAGTTTATTGGATTCGTGGTCACCGCGCGGTGGTTCCTTACCTTGTTCCTCCTTACCCCTGCTGTGGCGATTCTGAGCTTCATGCTGGGGGTTATGGGCTCTTCACGGGCAAAGGATCCCCGGGGCGCACAGAATATAGCTCTATTTATCATCTTGCCCGTGTTTGCTCTTATTGGCATTCAGATCACCGGAATTGTATGGTTCACTCCTTTGTTAATCCTTGTGCTGGCGCTGGTGATTGGCGTCGCGGCCTTCGTCTCGCTGCGGGCTGCGATTCGTCTATTCCGTAGGGAATCCATAGTTGTACAGTGGCGATAATCTTGGAAGTTGGCATTCTTGTGGATTTCTGCACATTGACTTGACTTGCCAGGTTGTATTCCTGACCTTTGTTGGGCGTGCAGTCGCTATGAAGCCGTATTTGTTCTCATCAGCCGTGTGACGTAGAATACGGATAATTCGGACCACATCCGGGTGACGAAGTCGCTCGCACAAGGACCAAGCCTATGAAGAGCCCGGCAGACCTGGCAACCACGCTGCGCAGGATAGAGGGCAAGGGGTATAAGGCCTACAGGGATGTAGAAGGTAGCTACGACTGGGGAGAATTCACCCTTTTTGTGGATCACGTTCAGGGGGACCCGTTCGCATCTCCGAGTTTGGTGCGGGTGCGCGTTCCTCAAAAGGTCGCCCTCTTGCCAAACGACACCTATTCCAGCAGAAGTCGTGAGATCGCCCTCCGAGACTTCTTGACCAGGAGATTCCTGTATGCCGCCAAAAGGCTCTGCAGAGGAAATCGGGGGACAGGTAGTAGTGGCATCATATCGATTGACCGGCCGGGCCAGGAAATCCTAGAGCGAACCTCAGTGCTGATCACCGAGCCACATGTAGAAGCAAGGTTCGTAATGGGACTGCCGGCCCGTGGCAGGATGGTGGCTGCAAGGCATGCCCATGCCATGTTTTTCGATGAGCTTCCCCAGATTGTGCGAGTCTCTCTTTTCTTCAGCAATCTCGATGAGCAAGTTCTTCGGAAACACATTGAGGTAGCCGAAGATGCGGACGCCCTGAGAAATCAATTGGATGGCCTCGGCCTGGTCGCCTTTGTGGCTGACGGGGCCGTGCTTCCGCGGGCCAGCGGTATAGATCCGCGTCCCTTGAAAAAAGGCCTGGTGGTGCCTTTTGAGTCCCCGGAGTCGCTTCGCACGAAGGTGAAGTTGCCCAACCGCGGTACAATCACCGGGATGGGAATAGGCAAGGGCGTAACTCTCGTTGTGGGTGGGGGATACCATGGCAAGTCCACCCTCCTGCGGGCACTGGAACTGGGGGTGTATAACCATATGCCCGGGGACGGGAGGGAGTTCGTGGTGACCAACCCGTACGCTATGAAGATAAGGGCCGAGGATGGACGACGAATTGAAGGAGTAGACATCTCCCCGTTCATAGCCAACCTCCCGCTTGGTCAGGATACCGGGGCGTTCTCGACCGATGATGCTAGCGGAAGCACTTCCCAGGCCGCCAATATCGTAGAGGCTATCGAGGTGGGTGCCCGGGTGTTGCTGGTAGATGAAGATACCTCGGCTACCAACTTCATGATAAGGGACCACCGAATGCAGGAGCTGGTATCCAAAGACAAGGAGCCCATCACGCCATTCATAGACAAGGTACGTCAGCTTTACAGGGAAAACGGAATCTCCACCCTCCTGGTGATGGGCGGCTCAGGCGACTACTTCGATGTTGCTGATTGTGTGATCTGCATGGTGGAGTACAAACCATATGACGTAACCGAAGAGGCACGCATCATCGCAGAAAAATCCAGAACAGAACGCAGACCCGAAGGTGGAGAATACTTTGGGGTGGTCGCGGAACGCATCCCCCTGGGACACAGTTTTGATCCCAGCAGAGGCAAGAGAGAAGTCAAGATTTCTCCAAAGGGACTGCAGTCGATTGCCTTCGGTACTCACATGATAGACCTGGGAGCTGTGGAGCAACTGGTTGCCACGAGCCAGACGAGGGCTATAGGCGACGCCATATACCATGCGACCAGATTCATGGATGGAAGCAGAACATTGAAGAACATAATTGATGCTGTGCTGCAAGACATAGCGAAGAAAGGCCTGAGCGTGCTCAGAACCGTGCCCGTAGGCGACTACGCGGCATTCAGGGGCCTGGAGTTCGCGGCTGCCGTAAACCGCCTCAGGACGCTTGCTGTGCGAAAAAAGGTGTAGGCCATCAGCACCTGCCTGCTATCTGACCTCCTTCAACGCAGGGCGCTCACCATCACGCGAGTAGCTTCAGCGGTGGACAGGCACGACTGCCGGTGCTACACTTTCCGTCAATGATTGATCCAGGGCCAGGCAGGCTTCTGTGACAAATTGGATCTGACAGACTACTGAAGTAGTGCGAATGCCTTCGCATCCCGGAAGACCTGGACTATCACTAGCTTAAGAGTGTAACCATGAATTTCGTTGGAGAGATGAGGCCGTGAGCGCCAAAGTCAAGATCGTAACCGATAGCTCTTCCTACCCGAAACCGGAGACTATCTCCAGACATGACATCAGTGTTGTGCCGCTCAGGGTTGCCTTTGGGCGTGAGGTTTTTGCTGAAGGAGTGGAGATCGGTAACGAGGAATTCTATTCAAGGCTGGGCAAAGCTCACAACCTGCCTACCACGTCGCAGCCTTCTGTTGACGACTTCATCAGGGTGTATCGGGGGCTGGCAGAGCAGGGGCACCCTATCTTGTCAGTTCATATTCCCAACGAATTGAGCGGGACTTGTGCCTCCGCCCTGGCTGCCAAAAGGACACTGCCACAGGCTCAGATCGAGGTAGTGGATTCACTGACTGTAGCTATGGGAATGCTGGTTCCCCCCGCCGCCGAAGCAGCAGAAAGAGGAGAGACGCTGTCTCAAATTGTGACTTCTATACGGAAACTAAACAAATGCATAAGAGTGATTGGCGTATTCGATACTCTGGAGTACCTCTGGAAAGGGGGACGGATCGGGGCAGCTAGAGCGCTGATTGGCACCTTACTACGGATCAAGCCTGTTCTGACTCACCAGGGTGGAGAGGTCAAAGTCCTGCACAAGACAAGAACGATGAATCGGGCCGTGGAGCACATCCTGGAATTCGTAAGACAGCAGGCGAAAGGAAACGTCTCGCTTCATGGCTGGGTTGCTCATACCCATGTACCTGAGATGGCCCAGGTACTGGATGAAAGGCTTCGTGAAGCCTTTCATTGGGTTGACCTGCGCCTGTTTGAGCTGGGACCGGTGCTGGGAGCCCATATGGGCCCCGGGTTCGTTGGCGTGAGTTTCTACTGTGAGGAGGACTGGCAAGGATGACAGGCTGGTTAGTGCGTTCACCGTTTGTTGTAGCTGAGCATTGACTGCACGAGTCGGAAACTAGGCAAGTTAGAAAGCGCAGCGGTCAATCCAAACAACAGAAGCCAGAAAAGTCGACCGAGAGTCAAACCCTTGTTGGGGAGGAGATGGTCCATGGAGATTAGGTTCAACGCACACGGGCGGAACTCACTGGCCACCAAAGTATTTTTCAGCGATGAAACTGGCTTCGAAGTTGCGTCGGTAATCGTTACGGGTAAAACTGATGCTGCTCTTATTGACGCACAGTGGACACTATCAAATGCCCACCGGGTAATCGCAGAAATACTGGAGACAGGCAAATACCTTAAGATTATCTATATCACTCATGCACACCCCGACCATTACTTCGGACTCGGCACCATCGCAGAGGCTTTTCCCGAGGCCCGGGTTCTAGCTCTCCCCTCGGAGGCCCGTATCATCAACAAACAATTCTTCGGCAAGATGGAGCACTGGGAGAGAGTTATTGGAGCTATCAATGTACCCAGAAAAACGGCCAGTATTGAGCCTCTCACCGAGAACTACTTCGAACTGGAAGGACAACGTATCGAGATCATCCCGGAAGTCATGGGGGACATGAAATACAACACAGTGGCCTGGATTCCTTCGATACAGACCTTGTACGGCAGCGACGTTCTTTTCAACCAGGCACATCCCTTTACCTGCGAGCTTACTGCGGAAGAACGGCAGCTGTGGATAAAGGACATTGAGCGCCTGGACAAAATGGATGCCGAGGTGATTATTCCCGGCCATCAAAAACCTGGAATGCCCTTCGACTCCACTTCGTACGATTTCACCAGGGACTATCTTGTCGCGACTGAGGAGGAACTGGCCAGAACAAATGATGTTGCTGGTTTCTATTACGCGATGGTCAAACGCTTCCCTGAAGCCAATCTCTTTATCAGCAATGAAATGAATGCAAATGTGTTCAAAGGGGGGTTGGATTGGAATTGGCGGGAATACTAGCCCGGCCTATGTACTTCTCGCCACGATAGGTCCGGGTCCTGGAGCCTATTGACGGCGGAGCGCGTTCCACTTGTGGCAAATCATGGCTCGAGGCCTGGGCGAGGTCATATGCAACGCTTGAACCCGGAAAAACTCCATGTAGCTTACTTGACCGGCACCCGGCCGGAACAGATGAAACTGCCCAGGCGTTATACGCTCACCCATTCCGATTTGACCGGACACTTGTTTCTGACCATAGGTGGCGACTATGATAGGAAACAGATTTCCGGGCTGTACACCAGATTTATGAGAGACGAAGTACTAGCAGAACTGGTGGAGAATGAAGATCGTCTGGAATTCCGGGTCTACTGTCATGTGAGCGGAGGATTTGTTGCCGGCAGGGCCAGGTGGCGATACAACATCTTCAAGTCTGAACTGCCGCTGGTCCTGGAAGCCATCAGATACGGTGACCGGACTCTATTTGAACAGCACCCTGAGCTTGATAGGGTCCCGGTGCTTGTGTGTTTCAAATCTACTGATAGTCGGTTCGACCGGGTGGAGACCTGGGGCGATATTGTACAATATGGGTAGAGCCTACCGGGACATAGCCACACGCTGTGTCTTGTCAAAACCAGCGATAATATATTCCTGTACGGTCACCAACATAATGGCACTATGTGCGGCCTCGACAAAATGCCTCAACTGGGGGTGCCTGGCAAGAAGAATATCTTGATAGGCATTCCTTTTCTTAGTTTCCTCTTGGACGGTGCCCACTACCGTTACCGCGACGGCTTGTGAAGTATCGGACGGCTGGTTGGCCCTGTTGTCGATCAATAAGGAAATATTGCGGTTTTCCTGCATATTTTTGTATTTTCGCGTATTTCGCCCGGTGGCAAATACAAGTGCTCTCAGATCCTGGGTTGTGGCGAAAGACACCAGGTTGCTATAAGGTAGGCCCTGACCCACTGTATTGAGTACGGCGAAGTATTGCGTGCCTACTACTTCTCTTAGCAGTTGCTCGTGTGGGGGCATTTTCGGCGATTGTCCTCTGAGCCGATGAAACGGCTCACCCGATTATTCTACTACTCCTTACGCACGGACTCAAACTGACAGAGACGATACCAGTGCCTATGCTACAATTCTGGCGACGATCTGCAGGCCAATAATGATTGAGGAATCTCGTATCCGGCCGCTAAACAGGAATGTCCCTGTGAAGGGCAGCTATGTCCTCTACTGGATGCAGGCTTCACACCGGGCCGAATGCAATCAGGCGCTGGAATTCGCTGTCAGCCAGGCGAACCAGAGAGGGCAGCCCTTGATAGTCTATTTCGGCCTTACCGATGCCTTCCCCGAGGCCAATGCCAGGCACTACTATTTCATGCTTGAAGGCTTGAAGGACACACAGGAGGATCTCAAAGACAGAGGCGCGACCATGGTTATCGAGCGGAGTTCTCCTGAGATCGGCGTTCTGAGGTTCGCAGAGAAAGCTTCACTTGTCGTGTGCGATTGCGGCTATTTGAGAATACAGAAGCAGTGGCGCCAACATGCGGCAGAGAACATGGTATCCCCGTTATTGCAGGTGGAAAGCGATGTGCTGATTCCGGTTGAAACGGCTTCAGTCAAGGAAGAGTATTCGGCCGCCACACTACGGCGCAAATTGGCTGGGGTAACAGATGAGTATCTTGTTCCCCTTGAGGAGGAGCCACTCAAAAAGGATGCTTCGCTGCTGGAATCCGACAGTCAAGGTATTTTGGACACGGGTAAGACCGTATCCGGCCTTGGTATCGATCATTCTGTAGGACCGGTAGCAGGTTTCCACGGGGGTACCAGAGAAGCAAAAAAACGATTGGAGGAATTCATCAGCGATAAGCTGCACAGGTACGAAAAATCAAGAAATGACCCCAATGAGGACTGCCTTTCTAATCTGAGCCCGTACCTTCATTTCGGACAGATCTCGCCTTTGTACATTCATTTGCAGGTGGACCGGTATGGCGGTCCAGGTCGAGATGCTTTCGTGGAGGAGTTGATTGTCCGGCGCGAATTGAGCATGAACTTTGTCCACTACAACCAGCAGTATGACCGCTTCGCCGGGCTGCCTGACTGGGCAAGGCGTACCCTGCGGGAACACGAGGGCGACCCGCGGGAGTACCTGTATTCGCGAGAACAACTGGAAAAGGCACAAACACATGACCCGTACTGGAATGCCGCTCAGACAGAGATGGTGGTCACCGGCAAGATGCATGGGTATATGCGGATGTACTGGGGCAAGAAGATACTGGAGTGGACAGCGAAACCAGAGGATGCCCTTTCAATAGCGCTCTATTTGAACAACAAATATGAGCTGGACGGCCGGAATCCCAATAGCTTTACCGGTGTTGCCTGGTGTCTTGGCAAACATGATCGTCCCTGGCCGGCGCGTGGCATTTTTGGCAGTGTTCGTTACATGAGCATGGAGGGGTTACGACGAAAATTCGATGTCGACGAATATGTACGCAGGTGTGCTTCGTACACTGTCTAAGGCCCGCCGAAAGCTACAGCCAAAGATCTACCTCTTAGGCAGAGATGAGCCCCTCGGCGTTCAGTTATGGGCTTGTCTGACTAGTATTTTGAGGCTCCTATCTCCTCCATTTTCCCGGTCACCATGTAGACTACCCGTTCACAGATATTGGTCACTCTATCAGCGCTGCGCTCCAGGTTGTGGGCTACCCAGACGAGGCGAGTCGCCCGTGTGATCGTCCTTGGGTCTTCTACCATGAACGTGAGGAGCTCACGGAAAACCTGGTCGTACAGATTATCTACTTCATCGTCTTCCGCAACGATCCCCCTGGCTACGTCGGCGTCGCGGTTGATGAACGCGTCCAGGCTCCGGTGCAACATGTCGTTTGTTTTCTCTGCCATACGGGGCACGTCAATCAAGGGCTTAAGGGGCGGCTCATCGCCTATCATGATTACGATTTTCGCTATGCCACCGGCATGGTCGCCAATCCGTTCTATTTCAGTGACTATGTTCAGCACGCAAACAATGGTACGCAGGTCACTGGCCATGGGTTGTTGGGTAGCAATGAGCTCAATGCACTTTTCCTCGATCTCAAATCGCTTCCCGTTTATCTTGAGATCATCGTCTATTATCTCGCGAGCCATATCCAGGTCTCTCTTCTTCAGTGCCTCGATGCAGCGATTGGTAGCCTTCTCTACCATGCTCCCCATAGCCAGAACGTCGTCCTGAATTTCCCTCAGTTTCTTGTGAAAGGTCGTCCGTATCTCCATGGTTGTAACCTCCGTTTGCCTTTATCCGAACCGCCCGGTGATGTAGTCCTCGGTCCTCCTGTCTTTGGGGTTGGTGAATACTTCAGATGTTGTGCCGTACTCCACCAGAACGCCGGCACGGTCTTCTGCCATCATGAAAAAAGCCGCCATATCCGATACCCTGCCTGCCTGTTGCATATTATGGGTGACGATCACGATAGTGTAGTTTCTAGCCAGGTTTCTCATCAAGTCCTCTATCTTAAGGGTCGCCACCGGGTCAAGAGCGCTACAGGGCTCATCCATGAGGATAACCTCAGGCTCAACTGCCAGCACCCGGGCGATGCACAGCCGCTGTTGCTGCCCGCCGGATAGGGCAAGGGCGGACTGACCAAGCTTATCGTTCACCTCGTGCCAGAGTGCCGCCTGGCGCAGGCTTTTTTCCACAATCTCTTGGAGTTCGCCCCGGTTGTTCTTACCGTGCTGCCTCGGCCCAAAGGCTACATTATCGAATACCGACATGGGAAAAGGATTAGGCTTCTGAAAGACCATACCCACCCGCTTCCTGAGTTCTACTACATCGACATTCCTGTCGTAAATAGGTATGCCGTCCAGTTGCACGTCGCCTTCCACTCTGGCCCCGTTGATAATATCGTTCATACGGTTAAGAACGCGGATGAACGACGATTTTCCGCAGCCGGAGGGGCCGATAATTGCCGTGATCGCACATGTCGGGATTTCCAGTGAAATATCTCGAAGAGCCTGGAAGTCTCCATAATAGAGGTTCAAGTTGCGGATAGCGAGCTTACCACCTACACAAACACCGTTGTATACTGTCATCTTATGTTGCACCCCTCATTTTTCTCTGAAAACGGCTAGAAAGCAAGTTGGTGACGGTGTTTATGACTATTATGGTGATTATTAGTACCGCTCCAGTCGCCATTGCCTTTTCAAAATTTCTGGTCTCCATAGCGAGATAGAAGACATGCAGAGAAAGAGTCCTGCCCCCGGACAGAAGCGAGGTCGGCATGGCGGCACTGCCCCCCATTGTAACGTAGAGACAGGCCGTCTCCTCGATAGCCCTTCCGACGCAAAGTATGACGGCGGTAACGATGCCGGGTAGGGCTGTGGGCAGTAGCACCCTTGATATCATCTGCCAGCGCGTCGTGCCCAGCGCCAGTGCGGCCTCCCGGTGGCCATAGGGTACCGATCTTATCGCCTCTTCAGAAGTGCGAATCATGGTGGGTAACAGAAGACAGACAAGAGTCAACGCTCCCGACAGGATGGAAAAGTTGAAATGCAGAGCCGTGACAAAGAGGGCGAAGCCAAAGAGCCCGAATATGATTGAAGGTACACCGGCCAGGACCTCCACACCGTAACGGATGAACCGGGTAAACCTGTTGTCCGGCGCGTATTCCGCCAAATAGATAGCGGCGCCAAGACCTATTGGGACGAGGATGACAATCGTCAATGCAACGAGGTAGATGGTGCTGACAATAACCGTGGAAATGCCGCCTTCTCCCGCCAGGCCGCCTCGCGGGCGCGTCAGCAAGAAGTCCAGGCTAAGCCCCGGTATGCCCTGCACGAGCACATAGCCAACAACAACGAGAAGGATCAGCACAGTAATGACACCACCTCCCCAGACGTAGACCATGGCCAGACTCTGCGTTGTTCTAGGTGATAGTCTGAGCATGACTCCCCCTCTTCAATGAAATAACCGCAATGCTGTTTAGGAGCAGAATGAAAACAAAGAGCACAATCGCCGTGGCAAAAAGGGCGCTCTCGTGTATCCCTGAGGCGTAGTTGATTTCTACAGCGATGTTGCCGGTAAGGGTACGTGCCGGATCCAGCGGCGACTGGGGAAATGTAATAGAGTTGCCAATAACCATAATCATCGCCATAGTCTCCCCTATCGCCCGACCCATTCCCAGCACAATGCTGGCCCCGATACCGGAACGGGCTGCCGGCAGCAGCACTTGCCTGATTGTCTGCCACTGCGTAGCCCCGAGAGCGAGTGCCCCTTCTTTGTAAGCAGGCGGCACTGCCCTGATGCTGTCCTCGCTGATACTGATAATAGTAGGTAGGACCATAGCCATCAGGACTATCGAGGCAGCGAGCACACTAAATCCATTGCCGCCGAGCTCTCGCACCGCTGGGACCAGTAGCACCAGACCCACCAGTCCGTAGACGACCGACGGGATACCTACTAGCAGCTCCACCGCGGGTCGCAGGACCTGTCGAAGTCTGAACGGGGCAACCTCAGCCAGCAAAATGGCGCAGGCAATACCCAGGGGAACTGCCAGGAGTAATGAGCCGGCGGTAACTGCCACGGACCCCACTATCATGGTAAGAATACCATATTGCTCCTGCCCGGGCCGCCATACCGTGCCGAACAGGAAGTCCAGGACACCTATCTCCTGAAAAGCGGGCAATCCGTCTCTGAATATGAACACCGCAATTGCCAGCAGTACCACAAAAGATACGGTGGCACTGATGAACACCGCATACTTGGCCAGGCGATTAGTAAAGTAGCGTGACAAACCTCAAACTCCTTTTCCCTTGGTTAAGGGACTGGCTCAAAGGCGCCAATCCCCTAACTCATATTAAGAAGGAGACTTAGATCACCGGGATGTAATCTTCGGCCACAATGGCCTGACCATCTTCACCCAGACAGAAGTCGATGAACTCTGCCACCTCACCTGTGGGCTCACCCAGGGTAAGGAACAAGAGCGGGCGTACTACAGGATATGTCTCGTTGAGACAGTTCTCAACCGTAGCGGCCACACCGTCGATATCGAAAGCTTTGACGGTCTCATCCAGGTAACCAAATGAGAGGAAACCGATAGAGTTCGCGTCACCGGCAACAGCGGTTCTCACTGCACCGTTAGAAGGCTGCAGTATGGCAGTGGCTGTGATGATCTCATCACCCATCACCAGCTCCTCAAAGGCGGCTCTGGTGCCTGAACCCTCTTCCCTGGCAATCACGGTGATTGCTTCGTCAACCCCGCCAACCTGGCTCCAGTTGGTCATGTCACCGGCGAAGATTTGCCTCGTCTCACTTGTACTGAGATTGGTGATGTTCTGAGAAGAATGAGAGACTATGGCGATGCCATCTCTGGCAAGGACATGCACTACCAGCCCCAGGGTCTCTTCTTCAGGCTTGAGTTCCCGGGAAGCCGCTCCGATGTCCACTGTACCGTCAGCCGCAGACTGGACGCCTACGCTTGAGCCGCCGCCCTGAACTATTATGTTCACATCGGGATTATTGGCCATGAATGCGTCGGCCAATTCTTGAGCCAATGGTTGGACAGTAGTCGAACCGGCCTCAGTAATGGTTGTTGCCGGTCCTCCACAGCCGGTCAGGGCAACAGCTGCAGCGAGTACTGCCACTGTTACCAGTATCAATCCTTTGCTTAGTTGTTTCTTGTTCAATTTCTTTTCCTCCTTGTTGTTATTTCTGTTTACCAGTCCAGGGTTTTTCGCATACACATCACCTCCTTTCATATTGCTTCTCTGCATCATAATTAGTAGAGGTTAAGGTGGATTTAAGGTGATGTTAAAACCAGGTAAAACTTTTCAATCACGAAAGCCTTTCGGCCAACTCGGCAACTCTGGCCTCAATGTCATCCCTTATCTTTCTTACCTTCTCGATAGGCTGACCTTCCGGGTCTTCCATCTGCCAGTCTTCAGTCGGAACAAAGCGAGTGGGGCAAGCCTTCTGTACGCTGCAGCCCATGTTATGACCCGGTCAGCATTTTCCAGCATCTCCGCCGTGAGAAGTTTTGGCTTCTTGTCTCCGCTTTCTATACCGATCTCACGCATGGCAGCTACTACCGCGGAATTGACATGGGATGCCGGCTGGGTTCCCGCCGAAATGGCCACTGCTGTATCTTGTGCTATTTGGTCGAAGAAGGCGCCTGCCATCTGGCTGCGCCCTGAGTTGTGTATGCAAACAAAAAGTACTTTCTTCATCGCCACGTAGAAAAAGCCTTAAACCAGCCTCTGGTTCATCTGCCATAAGATTAACAGGCAAACTTTAAAGGCGGTTTAAGGCTTTGTTAAAATCTGGTTAAATTTCTGGTATCTACTTGGACTCTGGCTGGAGTGGCAGACTGAAGCCGAAGGTTGACCCTTTGTCCTCCTCACTCTCTACCCAGATACTACCGCCGTGAGCCTCGACGACATGCTTGGCGATAGCCAGTCCCATGCCGGAGCCTTCACCAGCCCGAGCCTTGTCTGCCTTGTAGAAACGCTCAAAGACACGGGGCTGGTACTCCCCGGGGATGCCTATCCCTGTATCGGTTACTTCGAGACTGACTGCTCCCTGCGGCGCTCTTGTACTGATCGTCACCGTTCCCCCAGCAGGGGTGAATTTGATGGCGTTGTGAACCAGATTGGCTATTACTTGCCGGACTCTGCCTTTGTCGGCAGGAACGGTGGGTAGCTCCGCGAAGAGTTCTTTGGAGATAGAGAGTTCCTGTCGCTCCGCCTGAGGGCCGAACTGGGTGATAACCTCCTCCACTAGCTGGTTTAGGCTTACTGGCTCTCTTCTTAGCTCAGCTTCGCCTGTCTCGATACGCGAAAGCTCGGTCAATTCGGTCACCAGCTGGGTCAAACGATCTACCTCACTATCAATCCTGGCGAGAAAATCTCTGGCGGCTTCCCCCTCATCAACAGCACCGTCGCGCAAGGTTTCCACCATTGCTTTGATGCCGGCCAGCGGAGTTCTGAGCTCATGGGATATGTTGCCGATGAGTTCGCGCCTTGTTGTTTGCAGGTTTCTCAATTCGGTCAGGTCCTGGAACAGGAGCAGGACGCCCCTACCGGTAACAGGGATAGCTATAGCCCGCAGATACCGTCTTGACAAACCGGATTCGTACTGGTCAGCTTGCGTCCGGCCTGTTCTCAGGCACAATTTCAACAGCTCGTCAACCTCGTGGTCTCGCACCGCCTCGATGAGCGATTTGTTCTCGGCCTCTTTGATTCCATACAGCGTTTCGGCGGCTCTGTTGGTCAGCGAGATATTCCCGTCAGTATCAGTCATTATCACGCCGTCGGCCATGCTATCGAGTACGGTTGCCAGCCTGGTCCTATCCTCCGAGATCGCTTCCACCAGTTCCTTGATCTTCGCCGACATCTCATTGAAGGCATAGGCCAGTTCCCCGACTTCACCCTTGGCTTCTATGGTTATTCTCTGGCCCAATTCCCCTGAGGTGATTCTGCGGGAAGCAGCGGTAAGCTTTCGTACAGGCCTGGTAGTGGTGCGGGCAATGATCCAGGCGGCTAGGATAACCAATGCCGTAGCCGCGGCCATAGCGATGATGATAGTCACCGTAACTTGACGCACGGCGCTTTCCACGGTGGTCAGCGGCAGCGAGACACGGGCTACACCCATAATCTCATCTTGGTAGGAGATAGGAACTGCCACATACATCATCCTTTGCTCGAGGGTGGCGCTGTATCGTGTGCTTTCCCCAACCCCTGTCGCCAGGGCGTCCATGATTTCGGGACGATCCGCATGATTTTCCATAGTGGAGGGGTCTTCCTCAGAATCGCCCAGCACCGTGCCATTAAGGGCGACAATGGTGACCCTGGCATTGATGTCTGTCCCCAGCCTCTCGGCCAGGGCGTTGAGGTTGCTCGAGCCGTCCGGAGTCAAGAAACCGGGCAGGCTAGCTTCAGCAGTAATTCTAGCCTCGTTTTCCAGCTGAGAGCGCAGGCTATCAAGCTGAGAGTCACGGGTTGAGTTCACCAGATAGGCGCCAAGTATGCCCATGATGATAAGCACCACCAGGATGAACGAAATGGTTATGCGCCATTGGATGCTGCGGAACATTCTTAGCCTTCCAGTTTGTAACCGGCGCCCCTGACGGTCACCAGGCGCGTGGGCTTTGCGGGGTCGCTCTCTATTTTCTGTCGCAGCCAGCGGATATGGACATCGACGGTCCGGGTGTTACCAGCATACTCATATCCCCACACCTTATCCAGTAGCTGGTCCCGACTGAACACGAGCCCCTTGTTGGTGGCGAGGAAGGCCAGCAAGTCGTACTCCTTCGGAGTGAGGTCCAGCCGCGAACCTCTGCAAGAAGCTTGGTGACGACCAAAGTCTATCTCCAGGTCGCCGATCTTCACGACCTTCCGCTCACTGGCAAGTTGCGCTGCGGCCATGTCGGCTCTACGAAGCATGGCACCTAGCCGGGCCAACAATTCCCTCATACTGAAAGGCTTGGTCATGTAGTCATCGGCGCCAATTTCGAGCCCGACTATCTTGTCAACCTCTTGGTCCTTGGCGGTAAGCATCAGGACAGGAACGGTCATCTCTTTCCTCAGGATACGGCAGACCTCAAAGCCGCTGAGCTTGGGGAGCATAATATCGAGGATGATCAGGTCGGGCTTTTGGCGGCGGGCGACATCCAGCGCCTCGGCGCCGTCGGTCGCAGTCATTGCCTCGTAGCCTTCTCTGCGAAGATTGTATTTCAGCGTATCCAGGAGGTTTCGATCGTCTTCAACGACCAAGATCTTACCAGCCAATTGTAACCTCACCGACAGTATAAACTGGGCAACAGGATCTATCAAATGCTGGATCGACGAGTTTCTGAAAAGGGTCCATCAAACGGTATAGTCGCAAGGCCATGCCATCATTACGCTATGAAGCCTATCGATTCAGGCTGTGCTCCCAGTTGCTCCAAGCCTCGATCTAGCAATGCCCGTAGGGTCATGATAGGACATAACTAAACCTATCCCCCTGTTTGGCATGCGCGGACTGGCTATGGATGCCGACCTGTGGTGTCGAAGGCGTCGCATCTCCAACTGCGCTTGGTCTCATGCTATCTTCACCAAGTGTTTTTCGTAGTCGGCAACCTGGTATCTCTTACCCCGGGCAATAATTCGGTAGTTTTCGGCCTCTAGTAGCCTCTTATGGGCCTCTTCCCCACCAGGGTATTTCTCATTCAAAAACCCATCTGCTTTGAGCGTCCGCCAGTACGGTATGGCCAGTGATCCGCCTGTCCTGACTGCTTCTGCCACCGCGTTGGCCACCGTCATGATGAAGATGCCGGCGGTCAAAGAGCAGCAAGCTTTCACGCCGTGATTCGCGCCTATTTGCTTGCATATTTCGACAATCGTGACGAGCCTTCCTTGTGGCAATTGCTTCATAACCGCCATTACTTCGGATGGGTTCACCAACACTATCTCATCGCCTACTTCGGCTCCCATCTTGTGCACGGCGTTGTAGCAGGGAAACCTCTTCTCCAGCCTGAGTATTTTCGGAAGAGAGGGTTTGTCCTCCAGCTTTTCCTGCCAGGTCTTTCTCATTGGTCCTCCCATCGGTACTTGTGTTTCTTCTGACGCAGCCTATCGAGGTCACAGTTGTAGCACAGCCCATTATGACAACATATCACGCCACCGCAGACCGGGCACCGCCATTTCGCTGCCTCCTCTTCCAGAAATACTTCGATGCCATTCTTCTTCATGAACTCGAGGTTCTCTATCATGCTCATGTGATAGAAAGTGCGATAGCGCTTGTCGAGTGTCTTCAACCGGCGGCAGGGAAAATCGTTGCATTCGTAGCAGAACCGCACAAGTCCCTTCCCCAGCAGCTCACAGTGCCTTTTGTAGTGACAATTCTTGTCGCCTGGTAAACAACCAGCGCAGTACGTCTTAGCAAACCCCTTCTTCTTAAGGTCGTTCTTCATCGCCAGGTAACTTGAGCATAAGCCGCAATTCATCCCGCAGGGGGCGATTAGCTCTTCATTCATGGCTGCCACAACTTTGACATGGAGGATTTGAAGCTATAGGTACCAGTTCCACGAGAATCAATCTGCATCCTCGCGCCACTCAATGATGGTGGTTGACCAGATGTCGTTCAGGGCTTTGTCCAGCACTGGTCTGCGCGGCTCAGGTATGGCCAGCATTATCCGTAACACGCGGTCCTCAAACTGCTTCAGGAAGGGACACTCCTTCTGCAGCGTGAGTATTGTAGTCCTTGCTCCTCCGTAGACCAGATAGTCGAGTGATTGGACTCGGGGCCCAATGTGTTCCTGTGCGTGGCTACAAACCCGGCCCATGAAGTACTCTATCTGCTTTTTCCGATGCCGGGCAAACCTTGCCTGGGAAGAGCCGCCCTTTTTGTGGCGGCCGTGCACCAGCCCCGTTCCCGTCTTGCTATCCAGAATGTGCGTGCCCTTGCAGACGCCGATGCTGTATGCACCCAGCCGCACGAGGACCAGAGCGATAAGTAAGTCGCGACTCAGAAGGGAACGCAACGGCTCGATATGGTAGCCGTCGCTGACGTATGCTTCCTTGACAGGGAACGGCGGCAGAATCAGGTACTTGCCCGGTAGACCCCATAAAAGCACCGCCCCGGTCTCTGAGTCAATGATAACGTCAACAATGCCCGACGGCAGCGCGGACGGGGCGAATACGTTTTCTAGCGATTCTTTGATCTTGACTGGCGGCGTGCCCTGCGGCACGTATAGGGATGCAGCCTCGCCCTCCATCTTGGGTAGCTGGTCGAGAAAGCCGAGCATCTTCGACCTGCCGAGACGAAATGTCCTTGATACGAGCATGATTTTGACCAGCCTGCTTGATGCAATACTGAGGCTACATATTGACGATGGTGACACCGTCGCCGCCCTCGCCTTGCCCACCGGGTCGAGCAGCCGTCACCAGCGGGTGGGAGGCAAGGAGTTCCCTGACGATCTGGCGCACGGTGCCCGTGCCGAAGCCGTGAATGATGCGGACCTGGCCCAGGCCTGCCAGAGATGCTTCGTTCAGGTAGGCCTCAAGTGCAGACTCGACCTCTTCCGCCCGCCTTCCCCGCAGGTCAAGCTCGAGCGGAGCCCTACGCTTGCTTGGACTCCTCGCTGCCATGCCAACCCTGGATTCCGCGGGCCCTGGGGCGGGTACGCTCTTCTCCACGCTGTCCAGACTGAGGGTCATCTTTGCCTTCCCGGCGTGGACTTCGACCAGTCCACGTTCTTCAGACACCGAAAGCACGGTTGCCCGCAACCCTGCCTCTTTCAGCCAGACGGTGTCACCGGCGCTGATGGACTCCGCGCCGGCTTCCTCTTCGCCTGTCCCTGCTGGCTTCGTCCGCCACGCTTCGGTTTTCAGTTGTTCCTGCACCTCCGCCAGTGCCTTTCTTGCCTGCTCGATTCCCTTCCTGGATCTTTCCTTTCGTAGCTCTGAGGTTGCCTCTCGAACTTTCGCCTGGAGTTCAGCAGCCTCCCGAATGACCTGGTCGCGGGTGTCCTTGATGACCTTTCTTCTCTCCTCTTCTAGCTGACGGAGCCTATCACCAAGTTCCACATTCCTCTGTTCTGCTTCATTCTTCTCCTTCTCTATGCTGCGTCGGAGCGACTCTACATTCTTCTGCTCGGTCATCAAGTGACTGAGCAAAGCATCGAGTTCCTGGGTTGCTTTGGAAAGCATCTCTCTAGCGCGGGCGATGATTTTGGAGGACAATCCCAGACGGGATGCCGTAGCCAGAGCGTTGCTGCCGCCCGGAATACCCACCGTAAGGTGATAGGTGGGAGTCATGGTCTCTGGATCAATGTCAAGGGAAGCGTTTTGCACGCCGTCCGTGGCGTGAGCCAGTGCCTTAAGCTCGATGTAGTGGGTGGTAGCCACGGTCATGGTTTGCTGCGACAAGAAATGCAACAGAATGGAGCGGGCCAGGGCTGAGCCCTGGGCAGGGTCCGTGTTGGTTCCCAGTTCGTCCAGAAGCACGAGGCTCCTTGCTGTGGCATTTTCAACGATACGAACAATATTGCTTATGTGCCAGCTGAAAGTTGAAAGGGTTTGCTCGATGCTCTGTTCGTCACCGATGTCGGCAAATACACTGTCGAAAAGGGGTATGCAGCTTTCTGGTCCGGCGGGGATGGGCAGGCCGGCCTGCGTCATTAAGCTGAGGAGTCCAATAGTCTTGAGAGCGACTGTCTTACCGCCCGTGTTGGGTCCGGTAATCACCAGGGCGAAGAAGTCACGGCCGATCTCGATCGAGAGCGGCACTGCCTTCTTCGATAGGAGCGGATGCCTGGCTTCGACCAGCCTGAGCACGCCGCACAAACCATCGTCGTCTCTTCCGCTCGTTTTGCCGGCGGCAACAAGTACTGGTTCACTGGCTTTGACCTCTCCGGCATACCTGGCTTTGGCCAGCGCCAGGTCGATCTCCGCAATCAGTTTTATAGTACGGGAAACCTCACTTCTGTGTGCCCCGGCGTCAGAACTGAGCCTTGCCAGGATCCTCTCTGTTTCATGCTTCTCTTCCATGACCAGTTCACGCAGTTCATTGCCCATATCCAGGGTTGTCCACGGCTCGATAAACAGGGTAGCCCCGGTATTGGAGACGTCATGGACGATGCCCTTTATCTCCCGACGACGTTCCACCTTGACCGGAATCACGAACCGGCCTTCCCGCTCGGTGATAATGGGTTCCTGTATTATGTTCCGTC